>Ga0206862_1003_pt1 | contig 88504 bp, 84 predicted proteins | sample Alteio_BWOrgCont_43_FD_152625 | JGI IMG/M metagenome (GOLD analysis project Ga0206862, IMG submission 152625) | Enriched cells from forest soil in Barre Woods Harvard Forest LTER site, Petersham, Massachusetts, United States -... | ecosystem: Environmental > Terrestrial > Soil > Temperate forest >... | reverse complement strand
CAAGTGCTGCATATAAGCCCGCTATATTAGCAGGAGGAGCGCCGGAAATTTGCGGGACTCCTATTTGATTTCCGATGATAGAAGCCATTAGAGGGGTACCTATTACGTTAAAAATATTGATGGCCGCTACGGTATCAGAGTTGTCTATGGATTCAGCTGAGCTAAAGACATTTCCGATAATCGAAAGATCAAGTGAGTTTGTATAGACAGGATTTACATTCACTCCTTGTGTTAAGCCTGTCGAGCCATCGATTCCGCTGAACGTATTGTCCTGGATCATAACACTTATATTTCCAGAAGACACTGAGATCCCGTAGGTATCACCCGTGTCCCCTCCTAGCAGGCGATTATTTGCGATTGTAATTATGCCGCTTGCCGGCGTTGCCATTCCTGTTGGATCTCCTATTTCGATCGCACTAGCAACATTGATCGTAGTTATAGTGTTATGTGTAATCATCGCATTCGTCCCACTAAGCAGAGCGATCCCTCCTGTGTAAACCGCACCATTCAAATCATTAATCGTAAAACCGGAGACTTCATTATTGTTTGCTAAATTAATTGTACTTTGCCCAGAGATCATAGCATTCGTTAGGACTGGTGCCGTCGTTGCTAAAGGGGGTATGGTGATGGTCCCGAAGGTTGTTTGAATCTGATGAGGCGTACTTGCCCCAAGGAATCTTTGAGAGTCTTGCAAGGTGATTCCACTATCCATCCCTGTGGAAGTTCCATCTCCTGGAAAAACATAGATGATATCGCCGGGACCTGTGTTCATTTCAGCTGCCGCTAGCGTGCTAAAGGGAGACTCGAATGTGCCGTCGGAGTGGCTTGTATTGTCGACAAAAAAAGATAGAATAGGGCGCTCCACTCGAATCTAATGCTAGAGCTTTTTTTCGTTTTTTATCGAGAACAATGATTTCATTGCGATCGACACGCTGCAAAGCCCTCTCTCTCAAAAGCATCTCATCATGGCAATCCCTCTCTTCCACTTTTTTCATCTCTTTTTTGGAGTTATAATGAGGTAAAAACCCTGTTTCTTCATGTACTTTTGTCATTCGAACTTCTTTCCTCGGCCCAAAAGCAAAAAATATGCCTACTTCACCTTGAATGATCCCTTTAAAGAGAGAATCGTAAGAGCCATTCACCTGCAACCGCACATGTTTGTACGCTTCAAAAACAAGACGCCCTTCTCCTCCCCAACTCCTTTTCCCTTCATTTTGAAAATAATAGGGACCTAAGGCAGCATAGAGCTGAGCGTTTTCCCTCTTTGTTATATGCGCTCCTACCTCTGCATTCGCTCCTTTCATCGCGAATTCGTGTTTTAATGAAACGAACAGTTCATTGCCCTGAAAAGAATCAAATTGTACATCGTAAATTGGACTTCTCTTAGTCCCAACCGGCAAATAGCCGTTGATGCGGAAATCCCAGGTAATCCCTAACGATTCGAGCCCTAGAGAAACCTGATTGTAATGCTGATGCACCGTATTGCGATAATCATAGTAGGCGTTGATTCCCCATACGCGTGAATTCAGATAACGAATGCCCAAGCCGGCATTGACAGCAAACTTTCCATTATTAAAGACATGGCCGCGCGCATCTAAAAAGGGAATCCATGATTTATCTAAAAGGGGGGGAGGTGCGAAAAAGCCCTCAAACGTAGTATATCCCTCTGAGTATCCAACACCTCGGCCAATGGTGTATCTTGTAGCAATACGAATGGGGGAAGGAGAAAGGCCGCAATTTTCTTGACTGAGCGAAAGTTCTTCTTTTGAAACTAGAACAGCGGGAGAAAGACAAATAGCAATTAGAATAGCCGCCCATTTGTTTTTATACGCTAGAAGAAAGCAAGATGCTCTACAACTGTTAATTCTACTAGAAAAACGTTGTTTCAACACAAATCCCATTCCTACTTATAAGTTCCTATTTCCTCCTTGTAAAAATTCAATTATTTTTTTGCAACTACAGAATATGAAAATGTTCTTAAGTACCTTCTAATTAATAAATTATTTGTAATATAAGCGAGATATTAGAGACTGTCCACAAACTATCAATCCATCAGATTCGAAAGCCCTTTTCGAGGAGGTTTCGTCCGGCTTTGAGGTGGCATACGCAGACGCCGTAGGCGCCTCAAAGCCGGACGAAAGATCACGAAAAGGGTTCGAAGAGGATGGATTCAGAGTTTGTGGACAGTCTCTTAGAGAATTAGCGCGCGCGAAGAGCGCTATTCCTCATCCCATAAAAAAAGTAAATGATATAGCCGATGATCATCCACCCAACGAGCTGTACCCAGATTATGCTAGGCATAGCAACCATCTGTAACATACAAGTCATCATGCCAAGCAAGGGAATCCAGGGCACAAAAGGAGTTCTAAAAGGGCGATGGAGATCGGGTTGCGTTCTGCGTAGAACGAGGATACCAAAACAGACGATCACAAAGGCGAGCAACGCACCCATCGAAGTAATTTGCGCAAGGATACTGACAGGGAAGATCCCACCGAGCAGCATAGCTATAATGGAAATGAAGATGCTTGTGAAAAAAGGGGTCTTATATTTCTTATGTGTTTTACTAAAGATTTTTGGCAAAAGCCCATCCATTGACATCGAATAGAAAATACGCGCTTGCCCAAGCAGCATGACCAGCACCCCTGAGCTCAAGCTAGCGGTAATGGCTATCTTGATCACATAGCGCAGCCAGATAAACTTCGGCCCAAGTGCATTCACGACGACAGCCAGTGGATCGTAGACACCCAGTTGATCAAACCGGACAATCCCCAGCAATATGATGGCTACAACGATGTAAATGAGCGTCGAGATCCCGAGCGATCCAATCATCCCGATGGGGAGATCACGTTTAGGATTTCTCGATTCCTGCGCAAGGGTTGAGACCGAGTCAAATCCAATGAAGGCAAAGAAAACCATTCCCCCTCCTCGTAATATTCCACTCCATCCAAACTGGCCAAACACGCCTGTATTCTCCGGGATAAATGGTTGGAGGTTATCCCAGTTGACGTATGCAACTCCGCAGGCGATGATGAGCAAGATCACCGTGATCTTGATCAAAACCATCAAGTTGTTGATCAGGGCAGCAGTTTGGACTCCTACGGAAATCAAATAGCCGATGAGTCCGATGATGATCACAGTAGGTAAATTAATGAAGCAACCTGTTAAGGCCCAGCCTGTAACGGTATCGTAGGCAAGCGGTGCATTGCAAAGATATTTTGGGATGATGATCCCAAAATCTTTTAATAAACTCACGAAATAGCCAGACCACCCGATCGCTATCGATGTGGCAGAAAAGAGATATTCTAAGGTGAGGCCCCATCCGATCGTCCATGCAGTAAATTCACCAAGAGTGGCATAGGCATAGGAATAGGCGCTTCCAGCAATAGGAATGAGCGAAGCAAATTCCGCATAGCAAAGAGCCGAAAAAATACAGATGATCGCCGCAAAAACGAAAGAGAGGATCACGGCAGGACCTGAATACATTGCGGCAGCTTGGCCGATAAACACGAAAAACCCTGCTCCGACGATCGCTCCAACGCCCATAGCTGTCAAATTAAGAGGGCCCAATGTGCGTTTAAGGCCGTGCTTTGTATCTGAGGCTTCGGCAACGAGTGCGCTAATAGATTTTTTTGCAAATAATTGGGACGTCATCATATTGCTTGGTTCTTGTTAAAGGGACAGAATTGTACAACGCCGCTTGGTTATGTACAAGGATAGAAAATCCAAGATGTCTAATCAAGGGAGCCGTAAAAATTCACATGGAACATCAATCAGCATTTTAGTACACCTGACAGGAGAAAGACCATATAGATCAGCTGACCTTCTAAGACTATGGATAATTTCATCAATCTCAAGATCGTTTTAATTCTGACCATCGGCTTTGGTTTTGCAAGCCTTCTCGGCTATCTCTCTCATCGTGCAAAACTCTCCCCTATTTTAGGCTATCTCATCGCTGGCTATTTAATTGGACCCTCTTCGCCAGGCTACGTTGCTGACAAGCTCATCGCCGAGCAATTAGCTGAAATAGGCATCATCCTCATGATGTTTAATGTCGGTCTGCATTTTAAATGGCAGGACCTGGTGAAATTTAAAAATATCGCTATTCCAGGAGCCATTAGCCAAACGTGCATCGCCACCTTACTAGCAGCGACCTTTCTTTACTGCATCGGCTGGACCCTAGAAGCAGGGATTGTCTTCGGTTTAGCTATCGGCGTAGCTAGCACGGTCGTGCTCGTTCGCGAGCTTTCAGATAACCGTCTTCTAACGACGCCTGAGGGACACATTTCGGTAGGATGGCTGATCGTCGAGGATATCATAACCGTAATCGCCCTGCTTTTGATCCCCTCTTTGGCTGCTTCGCTGGATGGGGAAAAAATTCCCATTCAAGATCTGGTCGTCTCTTTTACCTTTGCCCTTATTAAATTTCTTTTGCTATGCCTGATCATGTTTACAGTCGGAAGGAAAATTATTTCCTATATTCTTTCCAAGATCATCCTCACAAAATTCCACGAACTTTTTACTCTGACGATCTTGGCCATCACTTTCGTCATCGCAACCGGATCTGCCATCTTGCTCGGAACGTCTATCGCCCTTGGAGCCTTTGTGGCGGGAATGGTGATAGGACAAACAAAAATACGTCACCAAGTTTCTATAACGGCCCTGCCATTGAGAGAAGCATTCATCGTGATTTTTTTTCTCTCTGTTGGGATGTTATTCAATCCCAAAGGAATTACGACACATTATCTGCTTTTTCTAGCCACGCTAGCGATTATTCTTATTTTAAAGCCCGTCGCTGCTTTTTGCATTACTCTGATGCTAAAATATCCCTTTAAAACAGCTTTAACGATTGCCATTGCTTTAGCGCAAATCGGTGAGTTTTCTTTTATCCTTGCTGAACAGGCTGTTTCTTTTCACATCCTACCCAAAGCAGGGTATAACATCATCGTTGCTTGCTCTTTGATCTCGATTTCCATCAATCCACTCCTATTCAAATTCTTGAAAAAGTCTAAGAACCTGTCCTAAAAGAGATTTTCCAGCACCGATGCATCTTAGGATCATGAAAGTCTAGGGGGATTGTTTTATGAGAAATTTCCATAATAGAGCATGTCTGAAAATGGGCAACGTCAAAATCAAATTTTCGCGAGTTAGTGCTAAAAAAGATCGCCCCACCTTTTGAAAGGAGCTTCAGTGCTTTGTCTATGAGAAAGACATAATCTTCCTGAATATCAAATAACCGTTCCATCTTCTTCGAACGTGATATGGTAGGAGGATCAATGACGATGATGTCGTACTTGTTGCCAGAGCGAATTTCTTCATCCATAAATTTAAGACAATCAGCCCGGACAACCTCATGATTTTTAAGCGAGAACGCATTGAGAATAAAGTTACTCCTTCCCCATGCCGTGTAAGTATTCGACATATCTACACTCTTAGTGAAGGTTGCGCCTGCTGCAGCCGCCTGTACGCTGAAGGAACAGGTATAGGCAAAGAGATTAAGAACGCGTTTGCCTTTGGAAACGGATGCAACAAGCCTGCGCGTTTCACGATGGTCGAGAAAAAGACCAGTATCGAGATAATCGAGAAGGTTGATCCTGAACTTAACGCCGTATTCGAGAACTGTGAGAAATTTTCTAGATTCGCCGAATTTTTCATACTGCCGCGTCTTCTTACTCTTTATGCGAGTGCGCCAATAGATTACATCAGGGGTAATCCCAAAAATTCTGCACAATATCTCGGCGGTTTCTTTCACCAGTTCAGGGGACGGTTTATCATCATCACGCGCTTTGGAAAAATAGTGTACGCAGAAACGTCCAGCATAAAAATCTATGGCTATAGGATATTGTCCTATTTCACGGTCATAAATGCGAAAGCAGTCAGTCGCCGATCTTTTTGCCCACTTCCGCACATGTCGATAATTTTTTCTTATACGGTTTCCCAAAGGGGAGCTCTTGTCTTCTCCATCGGCTATATTCGGAAGAAAGATATTAGTTTGATTCATAATTTGTTGGCGGCATGATTTTGTATAAAAAATATCATTTTCACAGGATTTTAATATATAAAAAACACGCCCCTTATCGTATACCGAAACAACCTGAAGAATCGGTTTCTGACAGCGTCGGCTTTACTTCGCAATTCTTGTCTTCACTCGAGCCTTAGAGACTGTCTACAAACTCTGAATCCATCCTCTTCGAACCCTTTTCGTGATCTTTCGTCCGGCTTTGAGGCGCCTACGGCGTCTGCGTATGCCAACCTCAAAGCCGGACGAAACCTCCTCGAAAAGGGCTTCCGAATCTGATGGATTGATAGTTTGTGGACAGTCTCTTATTCTCGAACAATGGTCTCTCGCTCCAGACAAGAATTTCGAAGAGCCTTCTTGTCAAAAACCCGATTCTTCAGGCTGTTTCTGTATAATCAATTCTTGAACTGCTGTGGTGTTATCGAATTATGTTTCCGACAAATTTTTTTTCCAATCTTCTTGTTTGCTTAATACGACCATCCTACACTGTTGCAAAAGATCTTAGAATAGACTCTTACCGGAAAAACTTTAGCAAACAAATAGGTCTGTATGGCTCAAACCAACGTTGTGATCACAGGAGCATCGGCGGGTATCGGAGCGGCAACTGCCCGCCGTTTTGCCAAAGATGGGTGCCATTTAGTGCTTCTTGCGCGTCGTAAAGATAAGCTGGAAGCTATCCATCAAGAGCTTGGAAAGAATAAGGCCACCATCTTTGAGCTGGATGTCACCTCGCGCCCTGCTGTCGAAGAGATTTTTGCCCGTATAGAAAAAGAGATGGGCGCGATCGATGTCTTGGTCAACAATGCAGGATGCGCCTTTGGCCTAGATCGAGCGCAGAGCGCAAATCTCGATGAGTGGGAAACGTGCATCGATGTCAATATCAATGGGCTTGTTTACTGTACACATAGCGCCCTTCCCGGGATGGTCAAACGCAACCATGGACACATTATCAACCTCGGCTCCACAGCCGCTCATTATCCTTATCCCGGAGGCAATGTCTACTGCGGGACCAAAGCCTTTGTCCATCAATTTTCCTTAAGTTTACGAGCAGATTTATTAGGCACGAATGTCCGTGTGAGCTGTGTTGAGCCAGGGCTTGTGGGTGGAACAGAATTTTCTGTAATACGCTTTCGCGGCGATGAGTCAAAAGCCAAAAGTATCTATGAGCACACTCAACCCCTGCAATCAGAAGATATCGCTGAAGTCATCCATTTCTGCACGTCTGTACCTGCGCGGGTGAATATCAATACGGTTGAGCTCATGCCTGTTGTACAGTCTTTTGCTCCCCTTGCAGTTTACAAAACCTGAATTCCTTCAGCTGCATATTTGGTAATACGAGTGCAAAAAACGAGGACGAAAGGGAAGTGAACACACAGACCTTAACGCTCTGGTCTTCACTTTTCTTTCGTCCTCGTTTTTGCAATTGGCTCTATCGTTTATTTGATGTGTTTGTTAAGCGCACCTGCAAGCTTAAGCATATCAACAGGTTTGCTGCCAATCACATCTGCTAACTTTTTATCTGGAACGATAAGTCGTCTGTTTTTGGCATCCTGACATTTATGTGCTTTGATATAGACCCACAGGTTTTTTACGATCTGTGGACGTGTCAAACTTTTTGCGCCTACTACCGCCTGAAGCTCTGGAGATAAAGAATAGGTTAGCTGACTTAATCCTGATTTCTTTCCTGTACCCGCTTTCTTTTTTACAGCTGTTTTTCTTTTCGTAGCTGTTTTTCTTTTCGTAGCTGTTTTTCTTTTCGTGCTTGTTTTCTTTCTAGCGCCTGCTGCCTTCTTCGCTCTTGGTCTTGTCTTTTTTGCCATAAATATTCTCTTTCCATTTAAGGTTTTGGAGAAAATCGCAATCTTGCATTTCCCTCGTCTTCTAATATGTGGTCTAAGTGCTTTTCGGAATTCGTGCAAGAATATTTTTCATTTTTTTGCAGAAACTTTGTGAAAAAAGATGTACTTGAACCATTCTGAATCCAGCTACTGCTGATAAAATGCAGGTACCTTGTCCTAGCTTGCTAAGTTCTTAGACAGACTCTTAGGCTTTTTTTCTAATGCTTCTTTTTTCTACCAAAGGCTATGACTACCACCCCTACAACAGCTACGACAATTCCCCACGTTTGAAATCTGTTAGCCAGCACAGTGTATTCATCGACCTCTTGCTGCCCTTTATCTATTTTTTTTTGGGCTGAATTGGTCATTCCTTGTCCTAGTTGTTTCGAGATAGGATTAAGAGAAAAAAGACTGTTTCCACGATCGACTTTTTTTTGAGCGCTGCTGATTTGCGTTCGTCCTTCTACAACTTGATGTTTAATATAATAAGAGACAGAAAGCATCGCTAATCCAACAAGCAAGATCAAAATTCCTAAAATTCGTTTAAAACCCATGATCCACCTCAATGAACTTCGTTAAACTTGATTTCAATTGTAATTTCCTACTTGGCAAATCACATAATAAAACACCAGTTTATACCGCTTCCAGTTCGATATTGCTACTCGATACAATGTGTAAGTCTTCTGAGATCAGAAAAAAACAGGGTAGGCATGATCGGCGAAACACCGACAAGATGGACAGGATGAAGAAAGAGATATTTTTGTCATCCTGCTTATCTTGCCGGCGTTTCGCCGATCATGCCTATCCTGTTTTTCCTATTCGATGAGTTCAGTTTTAAGCAACTCTTTTCCTTCTTTCTTTGTGCGAAGCACCCTCGTGAGGTGATTGCAAAAATCCATTCGAATCCAAATCGGCATTACTATATACCGAAACAACCTGAAGAATCAGGTTTTTGACAAGAAGGCTCGTTTCGAAAGAGGTCTACTTACTTTCTTTCTTCAGACTTGAGATCCTTAACAAAAAACTCGAGCGTGTGCTCCTTCTCTTTAATGTCATCATTTTCTCCTATCGTCGGCCAAGTAATACCGATCTGCACACCCGTTCTTTTAAACCCGTGAATTACCTCACCCCATGGCTCTATCGCTACGCTTTTCGTAGCCTTAGAGTGATCAGGTTGACCGATATCTTCCATGTAACAAATTTGTGTTTTCCCCTTTTCCTGAGCGAAGTCCGCTAATCTCTTGTAAAGCGCATGAACAACTCGCGCATCATTATGCAACTCAGGAGCAGTCAAAAAATAGCCGACATACAACATTTTCGAGAGATCAAAGCCTGATTTTTGAAATTTGTCTAGAAGAGGCCCCTGAACAAAATACATTTTATGTAGCTCTGGCGAGTCAAAACAAATAAGTGCCACCATTCCCACAACTTTGCCTTCTTTTTTTGCTAAGCCAATCATAGAATCACTAGAGTTGACGAAGAGTATGTCTGAAGGGCACACTACCTGATCCTTTGAAGCAGAATAGAGATAGGGATACTGAGCAAATTCTCTTACTGCCCATTCATTGAGCAAGGGCAGAAGAGGAATAATGCTCCCTGACTTATAGGTTTCTATTTCGATCTTGCTATTGTTTGTTTCCTCAGCAGTGATCGGCTTTTGAGCAAGCAAAAAACTAGATGAGAAAACCGCTCCAAAAACAAATAAAACGGCAATAAAACTTCGGCTTAAAAACATAACCACCTCTAGCTTGAAATTTAAATGATCTACCCTACAATTTTAGCATCTGGTAGAAAAAGGTTGTTAATAAAATCTATAGAAAGATGGGTAACCATCAAGTTGCCAATTCATTTTACTACAAAACTATGATTCTGCCTTTAGCAATCTTTTTCAGCATGGGTAGATTAGAAGCCTCTTTACCAGAGGAGGTATCCTCTTATTTGAGACCTCTGCATAATTCAGCTCCTTTGGAAAAAACAGGCCATTTTGATGAGATCTCGCATTCGAGCGAGCCCGCATCTGCTCAATCTGCTTCCGCACTAGATGAAAAAATCCAGACTATTTTTCGCACCTTCTCAGAGAAAGCTCTTTTTCTTGGCGCAGGAACGGTTCTTGAATCAGCATCGATTTTAGCTCGATTAGGGTGGGGTCTCTGCCTAATGTCCCCTTGGGCTTCGACGATAGGAAATGAATGCCTACTTCTTAGCCATGTATTCGATTGCACTGCTCAGCATGTTTTCGCTTACATCTTCAAAAGATCTCCTTCTCCTCCTCCCTTCTTTAAAAACGCCCCTCTTTCTCAGCAATCCTGGTATCTCAACCAAGCCCTTCTCTCACAAATTCCTATTTCTTCCCCTAAAGAAAAGCAACTTCTCCTTTTCCTGGAAAAACGATGGCTTGCCAAATCGAGTGGCTTTTATAGTTCCGTGGTCGATTGGGTTTGCCCTTGCTTTGGGGTCTCTGTTCAAGTAGATCCAGGGACCACCGGCTTCTACGCAAGAGACCCTGGGAAAAAATCCCCACCGGCTTACGTAAAGCGAGTGGAGGACTGGAAACAATCCCTTCCTCATCCTCAAAATTTCCCTCTGCTATTGACTCGCCCCTTTGATCTTCGAGATCACCTTCCCTCTTACCTCGACGTTCCTCCTGGCGAAAAGATCCAAACAACCATCGAACGATTGATGGGAAAAATAAAAACAGTAGACACAATAGTTGTCGTCGATGTCACTCGTATTTTCCCAGAAATTATAAAAAACCGAGAAGGGTGGCTCCAAACTTGGAAAGCTTATCAAGCCCAATTCATTCAAGCGTGCAAAGAACAGGCTGTACAACCAAACCAGATCCTTTGCATCCAAACAGTTCAGCAAGAAGAAATCGGGGGCCTTCGCTTGCTTCCCCTTGATATCCACTCTGTAAAAGACGTCGATCAACACCATCAGTTTCTTTTAGAATGGATCTCGCTTTTTGGACTTTCAGCCAATCGGGTAGAATTAGATCGCTGGCCCCTTCCATCTAATACCTCCATTCGTGCACCCATCACTTCCTTCATCTCGATGCCATCTGAGTCAAAGGAAGAGCTCATCGCCTATCTTGAATCTTATGATCAACAGTGGAAATCGAGCCATCCACAAAAGACTCTCATGGTCAAAGGGACCTTGCAAATACTCAAGGGTTTATTTGCAGCGCTATCGAAAGATCAATGGGATGAGCTGATCAACTCTCCGACTCGATCAGCGATTGCACACCTCTCTTTCCTCAAAATAAAACATCAACTCAAATTCTTGGCACAAAAAGAAGATGAACTTCTCTTTTTTGAGATAGCTTCTCTTATCGAACAGATCCATGCCGATCTTTCCACTCTTTTGGAAATTTGTTCCCCGTTTACCTACGAGGATTTCCCTACAATCTATCGAGATCTTCTAACATCGATTCCAGTGCATCTCAAGCCATTGGCTTCTTATGGACTCCATACGTCTGGAATGACGAGCTTAGCGGGTATCTTCAAAGCTGTAGAAAGAATGCTAGGCAAACCTCCCTATGTTCTTTATGGAGAAAACGCCTACTTTGAAAATATCCATGCCGCCAATCTAGTTTCCAATGCCCGTTCAATCCAAGAGTCGACAGAAACCGATTGGAAAGACGTCGATCTGATCTTGGCCCAATTCAATCCGGCGTTGAAAAGAATCGACTTTCAAATCACAGAATATAGGGTTGAAGCGATTGCGGAGACTCTGCATAAATCCTTGAACAGAAGGCAAGGAAAGCGCTTAACGCTCGCTATCGATTGTACTTTTGATTTCATCGACTCACCTCAAGTCGCTCATTTGCTCGCTGAATTTCAAGAAGAAGTCGAGAAAGGTATTCTCAACATTATCTGTTATCGCAGCGGCCTTAAATTCGATCTCTTTGGGATGGACAACTACTGTGGTGCCCCTTTCTTTATGCTGCATAATCAAGATATACAATGGGCTTCTTTCGATTCGCTTTTGACCGACCCAGTGCTGCAGACCGATCGCTTAAGTCTAAATTGGTTTTGCGTTGCCTATCAGAATGCCGCTCCTCAACTAGAGCTTTATCGAAAACAGATTTTTACTAATACAAGAGCTCTTTTAAACAAAGTCCCCCCAAGGCTTCTGACGAATAAAAACGTCGCCTACCGCATTATCCCAATGGAAGAGAAGGCAAACCTTGCTTTTATCGATATTAAGGTCTTAGGACCCTTTCATGAAATGCGAGCCTCTTTCCTCATCGGAGGAGGGCTGACTACACACTGTATGTCAGGAGCTCATCCCATCTTTTACCGTTCGAGCGTTGGGTTTTACCATCCAAACTTCACAATCCTCTTTGGTAAAGAGTGTTCTACGATCCGATTGACGTTAGGACTTGATCCAGCACAGGTTGATCTAATTGCCGAGTTTTTTGCAAAGATGGATAAACTGAACGGCTCCTCGCACCCAAAAAGAAGAACAAAAATTTGACTCCTATTTTCTAAGTTTTAGTTTACTTTTTCTTCTGAATGCCTTAGACCCATTTTCATGCATAAATGTTGAGGATTAGCATTTACTCCTGAAAAATCAGAAAGCTTTTCTAGTGAGAGCCCAGAAAAAGATGAAGAAAACGTTCAAAATCCTCCTTATAACTTTACTCTGCGTCGGAGCAATGGCCTTAGCTGCACTTTACATCAGCAGCAACAATATTGCTGTGTTGGAACCAAAAGGGATGATCGCACATAAAGAACGTGAGCTGATCATCACAGCTTCCTTGCTGATGTTGATTGTCGTTGTTCCTGTCTTTATCATGACTTGGGCCTTTGCCTGGAAATATAGAGAGAGCAATATTAAGTCGAAGCATGCTCCTGACTGGGAGCATAACTACATAGCTGAATATTGCTGTTGGGGCGTTCCTATCGTCATCATTGTAATACTCGCTGTGACTACCTGGAAGTCCAGCCACGATCTCAATCCGTTTACTCCCATTGAAACAGGAAGGAAATCTCTTACAATACAAGTCGTCGCTCTAGATTGGAAGTGGTTATTTATCTACCCTGAACAGGGTATCGCCACGGTAAATTTTGTGCAGTTCCCTGAAAAGACAGCTCTCAATTTTGTCATCACTTCTGACGCTCCGATGAATTCTTTCTGGATACCACAACTTGGCGGGCAAATTTATGCAATGCCCGCGATGAGATCAAAGCTGCACCTTATTGCCAATGAAATTGGCAGCTTTCGAGGGGTTTCAGCGAATATAAGCGGAAAAGGTTTCGCTGGCATGACTTTCACGGCTAAATCTACTTCCCATAGTGATTATCATCTATGGGTGCAATCAGTAAAACAATCCTCTAAACAACTGAACTTGGATACGTATGACCAATTGGCCGAACCAAGTGAATACCACCCCGTTGAATATTACCGATTGGTGCAAGAAGATCTATTTGATCGAATACTGATGAACTATATGGCGCCGCCGCAAAAGTAACCGTGACACCCAGGCCTTAAGGCCTGGGATTGCAAAAGGAACTGGTATGTTTGGAAGACTGACCACTGAAGCTTTTAAGCACGATTGGATCGAATATCTTGCGGGTCTCTCGATGGTCTTAGGCGCTATTTTCTTCATTGTGCTGATCACCTACTTAGGACGTTGGAAGTGGCTCTGGAAAGAGTGGATCACTTCCGTCGATCATAAAAAAATTGGGATCATGTACATTATTTTTTCCTTCGTGATGCTGGCCAAAGGCCTAATCGATGCTGTCATGATGCGGGCGCAACAAGCTATTGCCGTTGGCGATTCCATGGGTTACTTAGGAGCGGAACACTATCAGCAACTTTTTACAGCCCACGGGGTCACCATGATCTTTTTTGTGGGCATGGGGGTCGTGTTCGGCATCATCAATTTAGTTTTACCTCTGCAAATTGGCGCTCGGGATGTTGCCTTTCCCTTCCTCAATAATCTGAGCTTTTGGCTGTTTGCTTCAGGAGGGATGTTCATCCTCGTCTCTTTAGTTATCGGTTTCTATGCGGGAACAGGCTGGTCTGCCTATCCACCCCTTGCAGGCATAAAATATAACCCTGGCGTAGGCGTTGATTATTGGCTGTGGAGTGTGCAAATCTCTGGGGCTGGGACCCTACTTTCTGGAATCAACTTCTTAGTGACCATTTTGAAGATGCGTTGCCCTGGAATGACCCTCATGAAAATGCCTATCTTCGTTTGGGCTTCCTTAGCGACGATGGTCCTTGTCGTTTTTGCCTTCCCCATATTGACAGCAACAGCTGCGATGCTCACAACAGACCGCCTTCTCGATACGCGCATTTTCACTGCTGAGTTTGGGGGCAACCCCATGATGTACATCAATTTATTTTGGGCATGGGGACACCCGGAAGTTTATATTCTCGTCTTGCCTGCCTTTGGCATCTTCTCCGAAGTGGTCCCTGTTTTTTCCCACAAAAAACTCTTCGGTTATACCTCCATGGTATGGGCGATTGTTGCCATTGCCTTTCTTTCCTTTATCGTTTGGCTCCATCACTTCTTCACGATGGGGGCTGGAGCGAATGTCAACGCATTCTTTGGGATCATGACCATGATCATTGCCTTGCCCACTGGCATCAAAGTGTTTAACTGGCTATTCACGATGTTCCGAGGACGCATTCAGTTTAAAACGCCCATGTATTGGTTTTTAGGCTTTATTATCACGTTTACGATCGGTGGTATGGCGGGTGTTCTCATGTCCATACCTGCAGCAGATTTCCAAGTGCACAACAGCTTATTTTTGATTGCGCATTTCCATTACGTGATCATCGGAGGCACTGTTTTTGGCTTTTTCGCCGGTTATACTTACTGGTTCCCCAAATTCGCAGGCTTTAAATTAAACGAAAAACTTGGGAAGTACGCCTTTTGGTGCTGGATGCTAGGTTTCCTTATCACATTTACGCCGTTATATCTACTTGGTTTTATGGGAGCAACTAGACGCTTGAACCATTATGATGTAGTAGAATGGCAGCCATTATTCATCGTTGCTGGTATAGGCTCATTGCTCATTCTCTGTGGTTTTGGTTTGCAAATCTTGCAACTCATCGTGAGCATTATACAACGTAAGAAGACGATGGATGTAACGGGCGATCCATGGAATGGCAGGACATTAGAATGGTCGACCTCATCCCCTCCACCCTTTTATAATTTTGCGTTTATCCCCGAGGTTAATCAACGCGATGCTTTTTGGGTCATGAAACATACTAAAACAGCAAAAGCGCAGCATCGCAAGTATGAAGATATCCATATGCCAAAAAATACACCCATGGGCTTCTACATCGGTATGTTCAGCTTCTTCTTTGGTTTTGGGTTAATTTGGTATATGTTCTGGCTGGCTGCAATTGGTGCCATTGGCATGATTGTTTGTATTATCCTCCATTTATATCAAAAGCATCCCGATTACCATGTAACAGCCGAAGAAGTGGCGGAAATAGAAGGCAGGAAACAAAACGTATGAAAAATCCTGTGACCACGACCCATGAGACGTATCCGGACGTCTATCACGATGCTTACTCAAGGACAATCTTTGGTTTTTGGGTCTATCTGATGAGCGACTTCATCTTATTTGGCGCACTCTTTGCAACCTATGCTGTGTTATGCGCTAGTACATTTGGAGGACCCTCCGCACGCGACTTATTTCACCTTCCTTTTACGCTGATCCAAACTCTCCTGTTACTCGTCAGCAGCTTCACTGCAGGTCTTGCAGGAACGGCAGCGCATCGTAAAAATCAGCATCTGACCCTTGTTTTCTTTGGCATGACTTTTTTTTTAGGAGTCCTCTTTATGGGGATGGAAATAGCCGAGTTTTCTCGCCTCCTGAATACAGGGAACAATTGGGACAATAGCGCCTTTTTATCTGCGTATTTTACGCTTGTTAGCACCCATGGAGTGCATGTACTTTTTGGTCTGCTATGGATTATCATCCTCCTCTTGCCAGTTTGGCGTGAGGGTGTCTCGCATGTAAGCATTAGAAGGCTAACGTGCTTAAGAATGTTCTGGCAGTTCTTAAATATCATTTGGGTTTTTATCTTTTCTTTCGTGTACCTGATGGGGGTTGCCTAATATGCTTGATGCACATCACGGATGGAATCGGAGCTATAAACCCCAATTCCTGGGGTTCGTAACAGCACTTTTACTGACTGTAGCGGCCTATCGCATTGTCACGCATAATGAACTCTCGGACTCTCTTTTACATGTCACCATTTTTGGATTTGCCGTTTTCCAAGCACTCATACAGTTGTTTTTTTTCCTCCATTTAGGAATGGAGTCTAAACCACACTGGGGCATGATTACTTTTCTCTTTACAGCATTGATCATCGTCGTAGTCATTGGCGGAAGCCTGTGGATCATGAGTAATTTGAGCTACGATTTAATGCCAATGACGAAACATTGATTTTCATAGGATAACTGACTTAGATGGAAACATTATCGAAACAGGCAAAACCTTATTTTTCGCTTATGAAGCCAGGCATCCTCTTTGGCAATGCAATTACAGCGCTTGGCGGCTTTGCACTGGCCTCAAAAGGGCATATTGATTGCAGCCTCCTTCTAATTCTGTTAGCAGGTCTCTCTTTAGTCATTGCATCGGGCTGCACATGCAATAATTACATCGATCGTTATGCAGATCAAAAGATGCGAAGGACGCAAAATCGGCCGCTTGCAAAGGGAATTATCCCCAACAAAAATGCCATCCTCTTCGCAATTTTTCTCGGAATCTCTGGCGCTCTTCTTTTGGCCTTCTTCGTCAATCTCATAACAGCAGTGGTTGCTCTCATCGGTTTCACAGTCTATGTGTTTTTCTATAGCTTTTCAAAATACCACTCCTCACATGGGACACTAATAGGCAGCATTGCTGGCGCCGTGCCGCCGGTTGCTGGATATTGTGCTGTCAGTAATCGACTCGATATGGGCGCACTCTTGTTATTTATCATGATTGCCTTGTGGCAGATGCCCCATTTTTTTGCGATTGCGATCTATCGGCTTGATGAATATGCCGCAGCGTCAATCCCTGTTTTACCGGTTAAAAAAGGGATCCCCCGGACCAAGATCAACATGTTGTTCTATGTCGCAGCCTTTATCACTGCCTCTTTTATGCTGACGATCCTTGGCTATACTGGGCTACTCTATGCAATTGCTACGACAATCCTAGGGTTTGCTTGGCTTTGGTTAGCGATCAAGGGTTTTAAATCGGACAATGATAGAGTCTGGGCACGTAAAATGTTCATCTTTTCCCTGCTGGTTGTCACAGGACTCTGCTCCATCATCCCCTTCAGTATCGCCTAGAGGTTGTGACGAATGCGAGAAACGAGCGTTTGTCACACCCCAGGTCTTTTGTAACGAGTTGCATCCTCTTTTTTGACTTCTTGCATATACTTTTCCAGTTCTTCCCGAGTAGTAAAAACTTTCACCACCGCATCGTCTCGGTCGATGTTTTCAATCCCTTGTAAATGATCATATTCATGCTGAAACACTTTCGCGGCAAAGCCCGTTAATGTTTTCTCTACTCTTTGACCATCGAGATTGAGAAAAGTGACTTTAATCGTTTCGTAGCGTGGGACGTTAGCGAGTTTCCAAGTTCTTTCGCTTAAAATCACCGAAAAACAACCTTCCCAGCCTTTCACTTGTGCATTCCCTACCGGCACAAAACTAGGGTTGATCACTACTTCTAGATTTTTAGGATCGCGGTCAAAACTAAAGATAAAGATAGACTTACTAATACCAATCTGAGGAGCTGCTAATCCCGCAGCGGGCAAATAAGGCTTTAAGGCCAGAAACAACTTCGCAGCAATTTCTCTTGCTAAGTGGAGTTCCTCTTCTTTGATCTCCTCCGTTTTCCTGCGCAAGACCTCCTGTAGTGGACTGTCCACCGTAACGATCTTTACATGGTCGTGATAAGATTGGCCATCCGCTAAAAACATCGTTGCTACTTTTTTTCAAGTTCAAGGGCAATTCTAGCTGCGAGGATCGCGTTGTTCTCGATCAAAGCGCTATTTGCTGCCAAGGTTTTGCCTTCGCTTTTTTGCGCGATCATTTTTAAGAGAAAGGGTGTGATTTCTTTTCCTCGAATTCCTATCTGCCTGGCTTCTTCCAAAGCCTCTTCAATCCATCTTTCGACCAGTCTTCGCTCTAAGGCATATTCGACAGGAATCGGATTGGCAATCAGGGTCCCCCCTCTCAATTTTAAAGCCTTCTTCTTCTCAAGGACGGCTGCAATCGCAAAAGGTGTGTCGAGGCGCATATCGACTTTACAACCACTATCTCTTGAAAAAAAGGAGGGAAATTCATCCGTACAATAGCCGATAATGGGCACTCCCAAAGTTTCCAGCGCTTCTAGGGTCTTAGGAATATCGAGAATGGATTTAGCCCCAGCCGAGATGACCGCTACATCAGAGGTTGCAAATTCATTGATATCAGCGGAGATGTCCCAACTTTGCTCCACCCCGCGATGGACTCCGCCAATTCCCCCCGTGGCAAAGACCCTAATTCCAGCCCAATGCGCACAGATCATCGTTGAGGAGACTGTGGTTGCCCCAGACCCTTTTTGCGCTAGTATAAGAGGAAGATCTCTTCGGCTGGCTTTGGGAATTTCTTTTGTCGCGAGCTGCTCGAGCTGCTCCGCACTAAGGCCTATAGTGATCTTCCCATCCAACAAGGCGATCGTAGCTGGGACAGCCCCCTCATTTCGAATAAGAGCTTCGATGCGCAGGGCTGTCTCGAGATTTTGAGGATAGGGCATCCCATGAGCCACAAGAGTCGATTCAAGTGCAACGACTGGACGTCCTTCCTCGTTCGCTCGTCTAACTTCATCAGAATAAAAAAGCTCTTCTAGCATAAGGAATCCAGAAGAAGTTGGGGTGCAATGGCAGGAAAAACAGTGTGCTCTGACTCTATTGTCAGTTGAGCGCCACGAAGTCCCAGCATGAGGCTTTTTTCAAAGGACAATCCTTGACTAGTGCCAAAAAGCACGCTAGCAGCAAGGGCATCGCCTACTCCTGTGACATCGACAGCTTGCGCATGAAGCGCTGGAAGAGAGATCTCGCTCTCTTTCGTCGCTGCGAAGAGCCCTTTTTCACCTTGTGTCACGATGACTTTTTTCACTCCCATTGCCAAAAGATCTTCCACACTGCCTGCCAATCTTTCAAGTTCGATGTTATTCAAGAGAAGAACATCTACAAAGGGTAGAGCTTTTTTCCAGCGCGTAACTTTAGCGACTGAAGTGGCCATCGCCCAAAATTCGACGCCCGGTGGGCGCTCTTTAGCTAAATGAAAGAGGCATTCTTCTGAAAAGGCAGCATCCACGATCCAAAAAGGGCAGTGATGAACCTTTTGCGAGGCCTCAATGAGCATCATGGGGGTCATCTCGTCGTACACTTGCATATCAGCTGCTGCGATGAAGAGCTCTCCATCCGCATCCAAGATTGCCGTGTAGGTTCCTGTCAACGATGTGTCTGATAGAAGAACCCCACCCACCTCGATAGCGAGCGCTTTCATTTCTCTTAGCAATCTTTGTCCTCGGTCATCATTCCCGATTCTCGAGATCAACTTTACCTTCACTCCTAGACGAGCCAAGTTTTCAGCTACGTTGCGAATCACGCCGCCGAAAGAGCGGAAAGAACGAACCGGATTCGAACTTTTATGGCGAAGAGGATCTATCGATTTGAGCTTTTCGTCATAGTGGGCTGCACCAATGCAAGCGATGTATACCATAGACTCCCACAGTAAGTGGGAGAAAATACTTTGTTTTATTAAATCGTGTCAACGGCTGGGTTCATGAGGCTTATTTTCAGGTAATAGGTGTCATTTTATTCTATGGAAAAACCCAATGTGAAAGCAAAACAGGCGGAATTCCAGGTCGTTGAGCCCAAAGGCTTTCTTCTGGAAGAAGCTTTGGGTTGATGCATGGTTCTTCAAAACCATTCATGACCATGCCTTGAGCTAATAAGAGATTAAAATACTCGCGGATCGGTCGATGAAAAACCAATTGCTCGATCGGCTGACCAGGCTTTGATCGCAATTTAGTCGTCTTCGGATGAATATACTCCTTTATCGTAAGGCCTCCTGACGGCTCAAAAATAGAGAGTGAGTTAAAACAAGGGTGAGGAATAGAAAAAACAAAGCATCCGCGTGGTTTCATAAGGAATCGCAAACATGTAAAAAACGGATGTAGATTCGACATGTCATGCAAAACCATCGAACAAACAATTCGATCAAATATCCTTGACTGTGCTAACTCTCGAAGCTTAGTTCCATTTGTTAAATCCATTTCCTCGTACTGTATATCTGGACTTCTCTGTCGGGCGTGTTTGATTAAAGTTGAACTAAAGTCAATTCCCAATACTTTTGCACCTTTTTTCGCTAGCCGACGAGATAAAGCACCATTTCCGCAGCCAGTGTCCAAAATGACCTCAAGCCCCTGTAGCTCTAATAGTCTTTCTAAATAGGGAAATATAAACGCCCGATGAAAATAATCTCCATCTTCAACGCTCGCATCCCACCAAGAGCCCAGCTCTTCCCAAATTTGATGACATTCTTTGTCGACATCTTGTTTCTTCATTATTTTAGTCCGAGTTTTTAGAGACCGTTAACAGTCTATAAGCCTAGAAAAGCACTATTTAGTCCTATCAGCACTTGCAAACAGCGTTTCTTTTGGAATTTGCTCTAAAGAAGTAATCACTAGGCTGACACCCTCTAAGCTCTGAAGAACTTCGTGTTTGTCTACTGGACCCAGTGCAATAATTTTGCCTATACCGGCATTATGGGCAGCAATGATTCCCATTTTTGCATCTTCTATGACAACGCATTGCTCCGTTCTAAGTTGTAAATTGTCCGCTGCCTTGATATACATACCTAGTTTCCCGGTAAACGTACCGTCATCATAAACGATCTTCGATACATCGAACCACTTATCTAGTTTGAGGTATTTTATGAAAAACCGCAGATTGTTCCCATCAGATGCTGTTGCAATCGTATGAGGAATATCGTTTATCATTAAGAAATCTAACAACTCTATAGCACCGGGTGAAAGTTGAAAGTCGTCTTTGCTTTGCAAACAGAGCGTTTGATAAAGAGATTCTTTTTGAGAAGATAACGAGCTCAATTCTTGAAGGCTAATCGGCCGATTTAGCAAATATTCCAGAACATATTTGTTTGTTCGTCCATGAACATGGGAAAATATTTCCTCAGGCGAAAAAGGAAACCCTCGTAAGAGCATGGATAGATTGTTCCATGCCTTTTCGTGTAAATGGCTATCCCACAACAATACGCCGTTAAAATCAAAGATCATTCCGTAGTATTCGTTTTTCATTTTTTTCTCCTGCCATTTATCTTTTTACTTAGAAAGGCATTCAATTCATTAAAAAACAACTCCGGAGCTTCAAGATAAGGAAAATGACCGCAATCTTTCAGCAGAATGTATTTTGAATTAGGAATGCTCTCATGGATCTTTTGAGCGCTTATCTGTGGAATAAGATCAGCAACTCCATGAATGATTAAAGTGGGGATCTTGAGCTTTTTCAACTGATCGTGATAGTTGAACGAATGCACGAATACGTTTTGCCAAAACACTTCATTCACTCTAACCCCATCGATAAATGCCTTAGGAGTCATACGCAGATTCAGTGCGTTTGCTTTTTCAGGATGATGCCAATACGTCCTAAAACAAATTCGATAATAACGCTCACAGATGGAGGGATCCCCATCGATGAAGCCCTGCGTTTCCTTAACCGCCTTTAGCTCCTCTTGATAGGGTTCCATGCGGCCCATGAACTCCTTAACGTATAAAGAAAAATCGTCAGATGATGGAGGTGTTGGATTGGATAGGATCAGCTTATTTACCGCCTCAGGATACGCGATGGCGTACTGCATGGCTAAAAATCCACCCCAGGAATGGCCTAAAACCGTCATCTGTTTAAATCCAAACGCCTCTCGTATGCACTCTAAATCCTCTACAAAGATATCTATCTGCATGGAGCTTGGACTGATTTCTCCGGTAGAAAAACCGCACGCACGTTGGTCGTAAAAGATCACAAGATGGTCTTCGGCTAATTTCGCCATTTGAGGCAATAAATACGCATGCGTTAACCCTGGCCCCCCATGAAGGATAACGATAGGTTTCCCCTTGCCCATCACTTTGCAAAAAATTTCCGCATCCTTCGCTTTGACGAATACTTCTCTTATATTCTCCGATTGTTGCACCGTCGCATAGCCGGTCGAAAGGCAAGTGATCAACATCACAAATAGAGTTCTTATATAATTCACTAATTAACCTCTTAAATAATTATGGTAATTTTAACCTAAACGACAAATAAAAAGAGAATGCTTAAGCGTCTAAAAGCCTGAAATTAAACTTAGCAGTAATAGCGCCTAAGACGATATAAGCCACAAGATAATACACTGCGTCAAGCCAAAACATTTGAATTGGCTTTTTCCCAAAAAGAACAGGAGAAAAAATAGTAGGCAAAATAACCCCTGCCCAAATTAAAAATCCTATAAAGATGCCTGAAGTGATCGTTTTGCCCTGCGTCATCTTCACAAAACATCCCATTGCGTAAGCGATCATGGCAGCACTCATAAACGCTCCTAAATAGACCTTAGCCGGTATACCTTCAGCGCGTTTTTGCATATGGTTAACGAGGTCTGGCCAAAATCTACCCAGGATCCAATGGCTATAAAAAACCATTCCTAATAAAATATACGCTATCGCAGATAGTATAATTCCAATCGGACTCACCTTCAACCATGCCACTGTGACACCTCCAGCATTAGAATTCTCATGGCTCAAAGATCTCCAAAAAATGCCTCTTCCACGTAGAGGAGACCTCTGCATAACTGATCTCCCTTGTTATTCCAAAGAAGTTGAGTTATGCAGAGTCCTCTAGAGGTAATTGCAAAATTCGCTTCGAAAGACAAATTTGATGATTTTTTGGTTGGTTCTGTTTCTCGTAAAATGACATATGCCGTTGGACATAGGCATTTTACGAGAAATCAGAATCCAACCAAAAAAGCGCAGATTTGGCTTCGAATGGATTTTTGCAATTACCTCTCTAGAGAGATAACCTTAGCCGTGTTAAGCTAAATATCTCAACAAAAGCTTCAGAGTTTAGCTACATTGAAGTTACTCTTGGGCGTTTGAGCTGACCATCAATGAAATTATGAAAAAAAAGAGCTATGTTGTCATAGCTCCTTGACAAACCCCTTAAACATTCCTCTTCAAAACATCCGGCATTCGATTGGGTAAATTCTGATAAACCAGATTCATAACGCACATGGAAATGCCCAAATAGCCAACACGCGGAGTAGCCCCAGCAAATAACCTTTCTGTAGACCTCAACATCTTCAAGTAATTCTCTTGAGGATTGGTCTGATCGTACATTTTTTGCAGCTTCGTCATTGCTCGCACAAAAACCCTATCGGGTAGAGGCTCTGGTGGGCTGGTGATTTTTCTTATAGCTTGCCTGATAGAGAGGTTCTCTTTACTTGTTTGAATCATCGTTTTGATGCCAGATACGGGAGTAGTCATTAAACCTATTAGCGATCCCGTTGCTATTCCAGAGAGCATTTGACTTGCACAAGGCGGCAAATCAGGCCTCCTGCGTCTCAATTCATCTGCCATTTTCGGAGTGACATAAAAAATCCCTAGATTCCATATTAATTCCCTCTTCATTGTAGCTAGCATTCCCGCTGCTCGTGCAGATCTTCGCCAAAGCTCCCTATCTCGATAGGTCAGATTGCTAGCCTGGCGATTTTGCATCGCCCCTTCTCCGATAGCGATAAAAGGAGTAGATACAGCTGATGCAGCAAAAATAGACCCAATAGGACCGAGATGTTTTTTGAACAGATCATTCGTCACATAGGCCATGGCAAAAGAAGCTGTGTCAACAGCGTAGATCGCAGTAAACCCTCGAAATAGTCCTATGAATGGGATCCGCATAGGACGATCAAGTTGACGGTTAATGCCTAGAAAAGGAATGCGCAATCGATGATACGTCGTTGTTCCTGGGATTGGTGAACGGGCCTGTAAACATGTTTGGATCGTGCATAAAGGATGGCTGATTCCATTGGTAGCAAAGCTTGCTGCCCCTGTCAAGGCAACCTGTCCTGCTGGATTGAGTTGTATTTGATCATTCGAAGACATAAAAAACCCTTCTTATTTTTTTGTTAAACTAGTTAATTCTGTGAAATTAAGGACAAAAAAATCGCTGTGCTGTTAGCACAGCTTAAAAAGAGATTTCTTAGAAGATTTGAAGATATGCGACCATCGCCCTGTTGCAGACAGGCTCGATGCAGGGAAAATAAGATCTAATAAAAAGTGATCTAAAAAAACCATGCCACAGAGTATGACGAATTACTAAATCCCAGTCAATCGCTAAACTTCTAAGATGACCTACTCTTACTTTGTAGCAAAGACTCTTCATCTGTTCCTTTGCGGGAAATCCGGCCCTCAAGAGGTAATTGCAAAAATCCATTCGAAGCCAAATCTGCGCTTTTTTGGTTGGATTCTGATTTCTAGTAAAATGCCTATGTCCAATGGCATATGCCATTTTACGAGAAACAGAACTCTGTACACGACAAAATTTGTAAGCATTCATGAGGTTATGAAGAAAGTTTTTTTCTATAAGAAATAACAGGATAAGCATGATCGGCGAAACGCCGATCATGCTTATCCTGTTATCGTTATAGCAAAATCCCTTAGTAACGTCTTGAACGTATGAAATTTTTGTCGTGTACAGAGGAAACAGAACCAACCAAAAAATCATCAAATTTGTCTTGCGAAGCGAATTTTGCAATTAGCTCTTAAGGACCAGGTGTTCACACATGCACTATTTTTGCGTTAAAAAAACTATTATATATGATAGATTTTTTTTAGCCAGGAGGTGGAAGATGATTACATTTCTTCATGTATGCCTAGCATCTTTGCTAGTGATGTCTGACAGAGAGCATTTTTGGGATGCTGACAAGGTCGCTACCGAGACGGAGATAACTTGGGATTCATTACGGAGCGAACCGTCTTTAGATATTGAACAACTCAAAGATAAAAAAATTTTATTGGTTGTTCATGGCTTCAACAATAGTGCAAACGAAGCTATGCAGACATATCGTTCTGTGACAGAGCATATCGCTGCACTTAGGGGTGCTAACGGCGATGCATTTTATGATGTTGTGATCGGGTATCTTTGGCCTGGCTATCAGAATAAGTTGGACTACTACGCTGCAAAAAAACATGCTTGCGAACTGAAAGAAAAGATGGAAGCGCATCTTCGCTTTCTTTCATCGATTGCTGCAAAAGTCGATGTGATGGCTCATAGCATGGGAAACCGCCTAGTTTTTGAAGCACTGAATTTTCCTCGTAAGAACGATGAAAAAAAATTGGTGCAAAATTTTTATTCTTTAGCAGCTGCCGTGAACAATGAATCCATTGAAAAAAAACACAAATATTTTCATTCTTCAAAGAATTGCGAAGATATTTTTGTTTTTCATTCGAAACAAGATGAGGTATTAGAATTTCTCTACACGATTGCTGAATGGGACAGAGCTCTCGGATTCGAAGGTGTAGAAAACCTCAAAAAACTACCTAAAAATGTACAGCTCATCGATTGTACGACGTTTGTTACTGGACATAGTCAGTATTTCAATGCTTCAAATGTCTATGGATTTATCAGAGGCGAGCTTTTAAAACAGATACCCTCTCCAAAAACGGCACAGAATCTAAAAATCTTAGCAAATGGCGATGTAGAGGTGATCTTTAATGGAAAAAAAACCCTTCTTCCTCAGCGTCCTCTCGAAGTGAAAAACATCAATTCCGCCTTGATTACAGAATTAAAGAATTCTTCCGATGAAAAAAATCGCACCGAGGTTCTTGCCTCGGAATCACCTGACTCCAAACTCGAGACTAAAAAATGATCCTTTGCGGTTAACTCCAATCGGGTTCACAGAAAGCATTTGTATACCGTTCGTGAATGAAGAAACAGTTTGATAAAAACCTTGCTTGTCATGCAACATACTGAGCATGATTTTCTTAAGTGACAATGTAAAAAACTAAAAGGTGAGCAATTCGGTAGAAAAGCTTTCCCAGATGAGAGCATCGATCCCAAACTTAAAGCGGTAGCGATCGCACCCTTTTTAGAGACCTCCGCATAGACTCGTAGGCCACTTTTAAAGAGATTAATTTTGGCCGTTATTCATTTTCACGTACCCATCTGCCAGTCCTGGAGCGGATCCCCACCAAGGCGTGCCACTAAAGAAAACCGCATCGCCATGGTGAAAAACGCGTGCGACAGGTGGGTTCACCGTAGTGTTTTCTAAAACCATTTGAAAACCTTTGAGATAGAAGAAGAAGGTAATATTAGGATCTGCATCGGCAATTTTCTTTGCTTGCTCGATTGTGACATTTCTTGCGCGACCAATTACGTTACTCCAATCAGCCAACTTATATTGCGCAACATCTTTAACTAATTGATAATTTGATCTAGTTTCATCTTCGCTATGGATAATCTCTGGAATGTCATTGGCAATCACACCAGATTGGTAAGATCCATCGTCATTTCTCCAGGTAGCTGCATTAAGCGCGAACAGGCTCATGAATACATTTGATGACAGAACCATCGCAAATAGTCGTTTTTTCATTAAAGGCCTCATTAAATATTAACGCGGAAAATGATCACCCAAAATGGTGTTTATGTCTAGCAAATTCGGAAGCGAAAAACCCATGAGTTGAGTACTGTTCGTCGAAACTGATTACTGCATACGGGCTTTGATCCACTCTTCTGTTTCTAGGAGGATCTCTTCGTAAGAAATAATTCCCCTTCTGTTTTCGTCGGTAGAAGAACTAGGGGGAAGGGTAGATAATATACACTCTTTTCCCGCGCGTTTCATCGCCTCTACAAATCCGGCGGCTTCTTTGAGAGGAAAATAAGGAGTTTCTTCTCGATGAAGAAGAATAACCTCACTTTTGATATCACTGACATATTCCAAAGGAGAGCGCACTTTAAAATCGTTGGCATTTAGAGCAATTGCATAATTATTGACGACAAGGGTCTGTCTTAATCGATCATCTGTATCAAGATGAGAAAGCAGGTCGTATGCCCCATTGGCACATACTAAGCACCTGATATCAGCTCTCTTTGCTGCAAGCAAAAGAGCGGCAATCCCTCCCTGACCAAAACCGATGATCCCAAAATCGCTGACGCCTAACTGTTCTTTGATTGCGTCGATAGCAAACTGAAGCACCTTTATTGTAAACGGTCCACAGAAATCCTTTCTGCCGGTTGTCTCTCCATATCCTGGCATCGAAATGGCTGCTACGGCATAGCCTTTTTTGACCCACACGTCTAACCAGTCCTTTGAAAGAATCTTAATCCCTCTGTCTGTCGAAGCTCCGTGCAAAAAAATTAAAAGGGGAAACTGGCTTTTCTCCGGTTTCTGTACAAACACTTCCACTTTATGTTGAAAGGTCAGTGGGATATTTAAAAGCACGGTTTCTATCTCTTCGGCATATCCTTTACAGGATAGCATAGAACACACGACGATCATGCAGGCGTAGAGTGCTTTCATTGGACAGCCTTGAATGATTGAGAATAATACTTTACATTTTATCATGATCGGAGAAGATCTATAATATGTGAAGTAAAAAATTGCTTATTTTATTTATAGAGAAATTATGGAACACGCTCAAAAGAAACCCCCAACTCTCAATCCTGTTTTTTTTATTCTCTTTCGCTAATGTACTCGGCCTTTTGTATACAGCTGCCTTACCTGACCTCACTAAATATTTTCACGTCGCAAAGGATCAAGCTCAGCAAACAATTTCCTTCTTTCTTTTGGGGTATGCTTTAGGTCAAATAGTCTTCGCGCCCTTATCGAACGCCTTAGGCAGAAAACTCGCTATTTACATTGGACTGAGCATTGCGATATTGGGTTCTGTGTTATGCCTTATTTCTATAGAACTGAACCTTTTTTCACTGCTTTTATTCGGGAGAATTTTAACAGCGTTCGGAGCCTCCTGCGGACTTATGTTAACATTTACATTAGTCGGTGATTCTTTTACTCATGCACAAGGAAAAAAAATCCTCTCTTATCTCATCTGCGGATTTGCCGCATTCCCCGCGATCGGCATCGTTTTAGGTGGTTTTATCACTGAACATCTCTCCTGGAAGAGCTGTTTTTATTTTATGTTGGTCTACTCCTTCTTGGTGATGGGGTTATGTGTGCTTTTGCCGGAAACAGCGAAAGATAGGCACCTAAGGCATTTAAAAATCAGTAGAATCGCGCAATCTTACTTGAAACAAGCCCGCCACTTACTCTTTATCCTTTGCGCTCTTTTAATGGCCTGTGCCGGTGTCATTATCTATATATTCTCTGCGGAGGCTCCTTTCATTGCCATCAACCAGTTGCACCTCTCGCCTGATCTTTTTGGCCTCTACAATTTGTTCCCCTACATCGGACTTTGCTTAGGCGGCTTTACTTCTGCGCACTTAAGCCATAAACTTTCTTCCAAATCGTGGATCTTGCTTGGAAGCTGCCTATTTGTCATCTCTTCTCTCTTCATGTTGATTTTATTTGAAGCTGGGTTTGTGAATGTTTTCACCCTTTTTGTTATCCCATTATTGACTTTCTTCGCAGTGCCAATCATCCTTGCTAATTGCTCGGCTCTAGCCTTGATGATCTCAGAAGATAAGGCCTATGCCTCTTCCCTAATGAATGCCATCCAAATCTTTTTAGTCTTTTTATGTGTCGCTTCGTTGAGTTTTTTCCCATCCCAGAAAGCCTCTATCCTACCCATGGTTTACTCGATCTCCGGGGTGTTGATGATCCTTCTCTGGATCCTGCTAAAAACCCTTCCGATAGAAGAAAAAACCTAACCTTTTGCATTTCGCTCAAGGGATAAAAGTAGGTTTGAAAGAGAAGGTAGGGGCCCTATTTTGTCCCAAAAATTTCAGATGGTATTTCAATTCGGCCAACATTCGTCGTAAGACAGATCCAGCTCATCGGTAAAGCCGAATCCATCCTCTTCTTTCAACCTACAACGATTACCAGTAGACGCTCTTTGATCGATCTTCTGCATTTCTTCCTTAGAAAGAGCAAAATTCATGATGTCTAGATTTTCTCGGATGTGATTTTCATTTTTACTTCCGGGTAAAGGAATACAACCATGCTGAATGATCCATCGAAGAGCGACCTGGCAAGCTGTTTTCCCATATTTTTTCCCCATCTCATTGAGCATTGTATCTTCGGTGATGCGCCCTAAATCTAAGGGTCGCCATGCTTGAACAGCAATAGAATGTTCACGACAAAAATTGAGAAGCTCCCGATCGTAAAAATAGGGGTGCATTTCTACTTGGACCCATGTAATAGGAATGCCCTTCTCTAGAGCTTTTTTTAAATGATTTACACTTACATTACTTAAGCCGATATGTCGGATTTTTTTTTGCTGCCTTAGCTCTTCCATTGCTGCAAGGGTCTTCTTGATAGACACCTTACTATTTGGCCAGTGTAACAAGTAGGCATCAAGGTAGTCTGTTTGTAGTTGCTCTAATGTCCGATCCAAGTCTTTACGCAAATCTTCTGGGAACTGCTTATCATGCCACACTTTCGAAATGATATAGAAATGATGACGATCTTGGCCTTTTAGAGCTTGTGCAATGCTATCGAAATTTTCATAGAATGTCGCTGTATCGATGATCCGATAACCGATTTTAGCCGCTTGCTCAACGGCTGTCGAGCAGACTTTCCCAGTTAAAGGGTATGTTCCAAACCCTATGATCGGATAACCTATCTCCTCGATCTTGCACACGCCACCCTCGATATCGACCTCGACAAGATGCGAAGAAGCGAACATATGCATAATTCCTCCCGTCAAAAAAACTAAAAATGCCCGTAATTTCTTTATCATCCACAGTCCCGACACTTAGTTTTGAGTGGCTAAAAAGCAAAGGTTCAAGAAGTCGAAAATTTTGCGTCGAGTATGCCTTTAGAAAGGAAAAAAGTCAATGTGTTGGATAGCGCTGCCCCACCTATGCAGCAACCCTCTTGATGAGATCGTTTGTAGCAAATTTCCCTATGAGAAATTTGGAACGGTTGAACACCCTTAAAATTTTTGATTGGGAAAGAGTCAAGATTTTTATTAGAGTTGAAAAGAGTTTATAAAGCCCATTCAGTCGTCAGAAACAACTCATAACCGGTGGATAATCTATGAAGCGTATTCTTATAGGGTTGTCTTTATGTACAGCACCCTATTGTCAGGAATTAAAACCATCCTACCAACTTCCAGGTATAGTCAATTTTGTTGAAGACGAAAAAGAATTGCAGGATGTTGTTATTAAACTCTTCGAAATTGGAGCGATTCAATTTGGTTCTTTTAAGTTGAAAAGTGGCGTTGAATCAACTTATTACATCGATTTACGTCGAGCGATCTCTCATCCGGAATTGTTATCTCGGATGAGTGATTTGATGTGGCAAAAAACAAGCGCCCTTTCCTTCGATGTCATTTGTGGAGTCCCCTATGCTGCTCTTGCTTTAAGCACAGGAATTTCTTTGCGTTACAATCAACCCATGATCATGGTACGAAAAGAAGCAAAAGATCATGGAACGCGTCAACTTATCGAAGGGCTTTACAAAGAAAACGACCAAGCTCTTATCATAGAAGATGTCATCACTTCAGGTGAGAGCATTGTCACAACAGCCCAAGCTTTACATTCCAAGGGACTTATCGTAAAAGATGCTGTTGTATTTTTAGATCGCGAAGAGGGTGGTGAACAGCGCATAGGATCAGTCGGGATTCAAGTTCATCCCGTACTCACCGTTTCCCAACTCTTTTCTATTTTTAAGAAGGTAGGCTGTCTTTCGGAAAACCCACCCATTATGCGTCCTAACGACAGGCATCAGCCTCTGAGTTATGCTCGGCGTTCTGAGTTAGCAGTGCATCCCCTATCTCGCGAACTTTTCCTCATCATGGAAGAAAAGCAGACCAATTTAGCTGCTTCTGCTGATCTCTCAGATAAAAAAGAGCTACTTGCTTTTGCCGATGCAGTAGGTCCCTCTATTTGCGTACTGAAAACCCATGCAGACATCATAGAAGATTTTGATAGTGCATTCATCCAAACCCTGCAAGCGTTGGCAAAAAAACATCGATTTTTGATTTTCGAAGATCGGAAATTTGCCGATATTGGAAATACAGTCATGATGCAATACCAAGGAGGAATTCATAAGATTTCTTCTTGGGCTCATTTAATCAATGCTCATGCTCTTCCAGGGCCTGGGATCATTCAAGCACTTCAAAAAGCTGCCAGCGTTAGCGGAGCTGGACTGTTGCTGATTTCACAACTCAGTTCAGCAGGTGCGCTTACTGATAATTTCTACGCACAAAAAACACTACAATTTGCCCAAGACCATAAGTCTTTTGTCATAGGATTTATAACCCAACAACAGCTCACCCACGATCCCCATTTTATTCACTTCATTCCAGGAATACATCTTGCCAATAAAGGAGATAGGTTGGGGCAACAATACACCACTCCGCTTCAAGCAATTTGTGGTCAAGGTGCAGATGTGATCATTGTAGGACGTGGATTGTATGAAGCGGAAGATCCGCAAACCATGGCTGAAAAATACCGTACGGAAGGCTGGAACGCTTATAAGCAGCGGCTTGAGAACTGATGTGTTCAACTCAAAAATTCACACCTTCAAACCAGTCGCAGTATAAGCTATTTTGGGTTATAAAGAAACATACGTGAACTTGAAATGAGAGTACTGCATTATGACGCTTATTGAAAAAATCAATCTTGGGATCAAAGAAGCGATCCGAAGTCAAGACCAGATTAGACTCAACACCCTTCGTATGCTTAAATCAAAGATATTAGCCGTTGATGCTCGAGCCAATCTCCCCGATACTGAAGTTTTAAAACTGTTCAAAACTTACTTTAGTAACCTCCAAGAAGCCAAAGAGCAAGCTGTTAGCCGTCCAGAGATGGTGGCGCAATTAGAAAAAGAGCTGGAGATCGTTCAGGAGTTTTTACCTAAAGCGCTTTCTCCAGAAGAAACCAAAAAAATCGTGGTACAGGCAATCGCCGATTCTGGAGCCAAGACAAAAAAAGACTTAGGATTGGTGATGAAGAGCATCATGAAACTCAACAGTGCAGTTGATGGAAAGTTAGCCAAAGATTTGGCAAGTCAACTGCTAGCTGACTAGGATAAAAAAAGAACGAGGAAGATCAGTTATGCAGAGGTCTCAAAAGGGGGTATTATTATGAGCTGCACGCTAAAGAAGTTACCATCGCTGTTAGATGCGCAATTTGACACGCTTAGAAAAGTAGCAATTCAGGATCTATCGCGTAGAGAGAAAGAAAATCATGCAGGATACTACTCATCGACTATTCCATTTGTTAGCACTAAACGTACTAACGAATATGTCCTCAGTAAAATGCATATTACCGTCTGGATCCATATGGAATCGCACAAATTTAAACTATTTGATCACGATTCTCCGAATTCTGAGGAGCAAAGCGTCATCCTAGCAGCACGTGTAAAGATTGATCCGAAAAATGAAAAGGTAGAAAATGTTGTGATAGAATGTTTAAAAACATGTCGCTTTGATGACGCCTTTATTAATGGCACGTGGTACTCATCGAATCCAGGTCTTTCTTACTCAAAAATTCTCGCTGGTCGTTATAGGCAAAAACCCAAATCCGACTCTAAAACCACAACTTCATAAAGGAAACCTATGGGCCTTAGAGACTGTCCACAAACTATCAATCCATCAGATTCGGAAACCCTTTTCGAGGAGATTTCGTCCGGCTTTGAGGTGGCATACGCCACAGGCGCCGTAGGCGCCTCAAAGGCGGACGAAAGATCACGAAAAGGGATCGAAGAGGATAGATTCAGAGTTTGTGGACAGTCTCTTGGGCCAATCTTTCGAGGATTTTTACTATTTGCCACACTGACAACTTCAGCCTATGCGGTAAATTCGAGTAGTCTATACCGAAACAACATGAAGGATTGGGTTTTTGACAAGAAGGCTCCTTATACACTATGCGTTGAAATAGGAGGCAAACAAACCATTGCTGCTCTTCTGCCTCTTAATCCAACCTTGCAAGACCTACAAAATGCGGAGATCCTGAACGTCGCTAGCAAGCCATGGTTCTCTCAATTACCCCTTCTCTTTACATCCGCTGCAGCTAATCCTTTTCTTTCTCTAATAAAGAAACCTCATTCACAAATTTCTGTTTCTATTTTTGGCCCTCTTTTTAAAAACGAGGGTCTCATAGACGTCGCTAGAAGACATCTTCCACCAGAAATCTCCTCACTATGCAAAGAGACATCGGAACGCCCTCTCATCATGTTTACCGACACCATTTGTTGGGCAACCGGTTGCCTTGAATATTACGAACTCAAAGCTCTAGAACCCATCTCTTTTCCTTTCGTCGCAATTATCTTAAAAACGGGAATAGGGATAGCCCTCGTGGAAGATGGAAAGGTGTCCGCCATTGAAATCCCCTACATCGGGTGTACATTTCCTGCTCTGGAAACTTTGTGCACTGCACAAGGGCAGCCCTTTAAGGGATTCAATGTCCACCAAGCTTTAGGCAACGGGTTTTTTGATTGGATTCTCAAAAAACGGGATTTTGCTGACTCCGAGATGGATCAATACCTCGACCTGTACAATGCCCGTTTTCACGTCTTTGTGAACGAACTGTCCGCGTTTATCAGAGAACACTTAGCAGTGGATGTAAAATCCATTTATGTCGGTGGGGAGAATAGTAAGTTTATACGGCCATTTGCAAGAGACCATAGCACCACTCTCCCAAGCATCACTGTGTTAAATGGGAACGCCTTGGCTGAAGATGGCATTGCTCCTGAAACAATACAATTACTGGGTTGTTTAAAACTAAGCCAAACCAAGGACTTAATCACCGAGACCTATCCCTCCTACGATGAGATTATCAAACAGCTCCCAGCAAATTAATCCTCGTAGTTATTAGACATCTGGCGTAACCTCATTTGCTTGCTAAAATCGTTCTTTTTTCGCGGATTTTTCTCGCACTCACTCAACCACTCTTTGGAGTGGCCCGTAAGCGAGGATGCCAAAGTCAAAAGCACTTAGGCGATTGAACTGGAAGCAGTACACACTTGCATCTGGCTGAATAACTCTTTCGCAATAACTAGGTCGCTTTTAACAGTTACCTTCATATTAACAAAATCTCCAACTACAATCTTTACTTTATGCCCGTACATTGCAACTATTTCGCTGTCGTCTGTTGCAACAAAATACTGATCATTGATTGCCGATTCGAAAGCGCTCAGCAAAATAGCGCGTCTAAATCCCTGGGGAGTTTGCGCAATCCATGTTGTATTTCTTGCCAGCGACTTCTGGATAATTAAATCATCTTCAGCATATTTAATTGTTGCGGTAGGAGGAACAGCCGTCATGGCAGCTCCGTACTCTTCAACAGTTTTGATAAGATTTTCAATAAGCCATACGGGAGTGAGAGACCTTGCTCCATCATGTGTAAGGATGATATTTCCATTCGATGCTTTAGCACCTTTGTATACAGATTCTATCCTTTCATTGCCCCCTTCAACTATCAGAGCATTAAGATGATATCTTCTGAAAAGCTCCTGATAAAGTACTATGTCTTGCTTGCGTGTTGAAACAACAATCTCATCAACCTTGCTGCATTTGGTAAACTGCTCAACTGTTCTAACGATCAACGGCTTCCCAGCAATGTCCGAAAGAAGCTTATTTTCGCCGAAGCGCGTCGAATTTCCCGCTGCTGTTATAACTACGGATATCATTTTCCAAAATCCCCTCTGCTGTTTTTTGCGCACTTTTTTCAGCTTCAATTATCTGATTAATATCAGGATTAATGATGTTTTTTGTTTTTTGTATTGTTGCTGCGATCACTTTAGGAATATCCATAAATCCAATCTTACCCTCAGTATAGGCTTGTACTGCAACATGATCAGCACCATGGAGCACAGCAGGCATTATCCCGCCCATTTCCAAAACACTATAGCTCATCCTTAGGCAGGGAAACTTATCAAAAGCAGGCTTTTCAAACGTCAATGTTTTCCCATACAAATCTGTAAATGAACAGGCCGTTGCTTTTACCCTTTCAGGATAAAATAATGCATGTTGCGTATAACGTTTCATATCAGGAGTACCCAGTTCCGTTATAATGCTGCCATCATTAAATTCTATTAGAGAATGGCAAATGTATTCAGGATGCACAATAACTTTGATCTGTTCAGGAGCAACATCAAACAACCATTTTGCTTCAATAATCTCAAAGGCTTTATTTATACAAGTCGCACTATCAATTGTAATTTTATTTCCCATGTTCCATGCAGGCCTGGAGAAAATATCTTTCATTGTAACATTCTTTAATTGCTCCTCGCTCATTTCTGAAATTTTACCCTTTCCCATGGTTAAGTAAATATTCTTGATCTCTGTTTTTTTGCCTGATTTGAGAGATTGGAACAACGCAGAATGTTCTGAATCAATTGGAATAATAGCAACATTATGTTTTTCAGCTTGACGCATGACGATCTCACCGGCTAACACTAACGTTTCCTTATTTGCCAATCCGATTGTTATTCCCTTTTTTATTGCTTCAAGGGTTGGGATCAATCCAGAAGTCCCTACAAGAGAATTCATTAAAAGATCGCTTTCGAGAGTCGCAATTTTTTTTAGCCCATCCTCACCTTTGTACACAACAACATCTGTTTTGAAGAGATCTGCTTTATTTTCATCTGTTATGCAAACAGCTTCTGGTCTGAATTCCTCAATCTGCTCTCTTAACTTCTCGACGTTACTGTTTGCTGTCAGCCCAATTACCTTGAATTTATCAGGATGGTGTCTGACAATATCTAATGTTTGTGTACCTATTGAGCCCGTTGAGCCAAGTATAACAATACGCTTCATCTTAAAGTCTCCAGAATCAAATATTAGCATCAAATAAAGTTAACACCCAAATGCATTTTCCATTAAAATTTCCCCTCTCACCTTATTCAGTGAAGACAAGAATTGCGAGGTAAAGCCGACGCCGTCAGAAACCGATTATTCAGGTTGTTTCGGTATACTCCCAAAAAAGGTTCAGAATTTTTCAATCTTGAAAATATAGATGGGTAAAAAAAAATTTATCTTTTACAATGAGCATTTTGTAGGCGTCCTATGTTCGAACCGCTTCTATTAGCAGCTTCGTTGCTAACCTCTGAGAACATAACTCCTCAAACACAAGCAACACAAAAATCGCATCAAAGCAGCTGTCGAACCGCGGCTGCTTTTCTCTCAATAGGGGGAGGATACTCCTGGTCTGAAAAAGCAAGCATCAGAGCGTCATCTATAGATTGGGATCCAGCTCCTCAAGGATATAATAGCAATGTCAAGCAATCCGAAGTTTATACTGCAGGAATAGGCTATCATTTTAGTGTCCCTGTCAGCATTCTTTTTGAGACAGGCTATAGACCCAGTTTTAAATACAGCAGATACCAAAGTTCCGTAGCTTCAGGAACCCCGGGATTTCTAGGCGTTAAAACACGGCATTTTCGCTTATCAAGTCTGGCTTTCTTATTTGATGCTTTTTTAAATAAGCGGGGTGATGTATTCAATTGGAAACCTAGCGCTCTTTTTACTATCGCCCCCTTTATCGGCGCTGGATTAGGGGTATCTTATAATAACGTCTACGACTTTCACTCGGTCCAACCCATCCCTCCAGGAAAAAAAGCTCACCCAATCCACTCGATTGAAAATAACAAAGTGCATGCTGCTTTTGCAGGCCAGGTTCTTGCAGGTTTCGTCTTCAAGGTTTCAAAGCGGTTCAGCTTCGATCTCGGCTATCGCTGGTTTTATGGAGGAAAATTTTTGAGCAACAACTATCTCATAGACGTATCCTTAGGATCTACATATCCTGAAAGTACAACCCAATGGAAAGGCGTTCTACGAGCAAATGAAATCTTTCTCAATTTAAATTACTCACTTTAACTCGACTTTGTAACTTTTTAGGGTCGAAGGCCTCGTCTATTGTTCTATTTCTTTAGCAAAAATATCTGTAGCTGTACCCAAAGCCGCAGCAATGGCTGGATCATTAGCAGAATGTCCTCCTTGAGTGATCATCCATAATTTGCTGTTATTCCAACTTTGATATAAAGAATAGGCCATTTCAGGCAGATCAATCGCATCCCACCGCCCATGAATAATAATAGCAGGCAAATGTGCGATTCTTTTCATTCGAGATAGAATTTGATTGGGCTCAATAAAAAAACCATGCTTTGAATAATGAAAAAATGCTCTCGTCATGCTAAGAATAAGCCTATCATTTTGTATTACGTTTTCCAAAGCCACTGGATTTGGAAGATGCGTTGAGCAGATAGTATCAAATCGCATGAATACACGTGCAGCAGTCATGTGAATATCTGGATTGGGATCAAAGATTCTACGATAATAGGCAGAAAGCAGATCATCGCGTTCTTCTTCAGGAATAAAATTTAAATAGGGTTCATGCGCTTCGGGAAAGATTTTTCCCATTCCATAAAGTACATGTAAATAATCTTGTTTCCTTCCAAGAAATACCCCTCTAAGGATAAATCCTATGCAATGTTCAGCATGTTCTTGGCCATATAACAGTGCTAAAGTAGATCCCCAGGATCCCCCAAATACGACCCATTTTTGAATTCCTAGATAATTCCTCAAAGTCTCTATATCACTGATGGAGTGTTGAGAGCTATTTTCCTCCATACAACAAAATGGCTCGGATCGCATCGCTCCTCTTTGATCAAACATAACAACATTCCATCGATTAAGGTCAAAAAATCGAGAAAGGCTGTCGTTACAACCAGCTCCAGGTCCTCCATGTAAAACAACAACTGGAATGCCATTGGGATTGCCATAAACCGCATAAAAAAGAGTATGGATTTCAGAAACCTTTAGATATCCTTCTTCTCTAGGCTGAGTGATGGGATAAAGAGGATGATCGACATGTGTTTTTTCATGAAAATGTGAAAATAAAAGAGTCCCATATGAAGACATAAGAACAAAACATCCTATAATCGAAAATTTTCTCCGCGTCATATCAGACTTATACCGAAACAACCTGAAGAGGTTGTTTCGGTATATTCAACTTTTTCATTGATAAATTTAGACATTTTCTCTAAAATCTTTTCCCTATTTAAAAGCCAACTTTTACCACGAAGAACAAAAAGGATTCAACGCTCTTATGACAAAAAAAAACAGTACGATGAGTAAGCTTCGGGTTCCCTACAATTTATTCGTTTTGTTTCTGCTATTTTTTCCCTTCTTGTCAATTTTTTCTAATGAACGTCGCGCTGATATTTCTTATTCCCGACAATCGCTACAAGTTTTACATGAGGTTTTGCTAAGAGAGATAGATCCTGTAGAGCAGATTATCTTTTTGCATATTCCTAAGACAGCCGGGACCAACCTGGATGCGTTTGCTAGCTCCGTGAGTCTGAAAGAAGGGAAATTCCATTACCAACGATTGTCAGTTCCTCGAGTTACAGGCAGATCGCCGATTCTGATCACTCCTGATTGGATCGGCGGCCTTAAACAGTTGGAAAACAATCCGCACGAGCTGGACAAAGTTCCGCAAACCTTTTTCCTTTCGGGTCATTTTCCTTATGGGCTTCACCTACACTTTTCAAAACCATCCAAGTACATAACTCTGGTTCGCCATCCTCTTGAACGAGAGCTTTCCTCTGCCAATTTTGATTATCAGCGCGGATATATAGATGCCAACGAATTTGAATCTTACCTTACAGAGCGGATGATCGATAATCCACAGGTTCGAATGATTGCAGGAGAGGAATATATGATAGGTCCTTGTACGGAAAGAACATTGGAAATGGCTAAGGAAAATATCGAGCGCGATTTTATACTCGCAGCCCCTTCTGAGGACGTGGATAGTTTTATCCAGATCCTAGCGAGCATGCAGAAGTGGGGACACCTTGCCTATGCACCCATGCAGATCACTCGGAACAAAGTGATAGAAAACCCTGGCTCTTTTCTCTCTGACGCATTGTTACAAAAACATAAATGGGATTTGTTGCTATACGAATGGGTTAAAATGCGTTGGAATTTATGGAAAGATCAAGTCATTCCCTCTACTAAAACACTCTCCTCTGATGAGGTAGTCCTTACTTTAATGCCAGATTATCTTACAACTCACCAAGCGGTTCTTCTTTCCATTTGTGAGATCGATTCCTACAATCAGAAACATGCAGATAACGATTTTTTAGAGAACAAACAAAAGTAAAAGCATCACCCCCCGATCAGATCGAGATACAAAGAGGGAAGTAAATGAGTTATGCATTTGTCTTAATCTCGACTTTGTAACTTTTTAGGGTCGAAGGCCTCGAGATATTTGTTCTCGGGGGATCAATAGACGAGGCAGGCGACCCTAAAAAGTTACAAAGTCGAGTTAATCAAACCACAAGTCGTTGTTTCGTTTAGTGCGAAAACACTTGTCACAAATCTTGTGCACATGGTGAACCGGCAGCTTCATTGAACAAGAATAACACTTCCTGTGGAAGCCTTTCTTTTTGAGGGAATTTTCAATAAAGGTATTAACCTGTTTGCGCAGCTCCTCGCAGATTGTTAGACTGGGAAAGTGCTCCGATTTCCTCCTTGCAAGCCAATGATAGAGCGTCAGCATCTTTATGCAATTTTCCGCTTCGTTTAAAACACTATCATCATTGGTGCTGGAATGCCGAGGAAATTCACTGAAAGCACCTTTCTGAAAGGTGACTGGAATTCCTCTGGAATAGGAGGTGAGCCATGAAATATAAATTTCGATCAACATTTCCGTTGAAGAAACAGGAGCGCAGATAAATACATATTTATCAGAAAAGGAAAAGCTATTGAGCTGAGCCCTCATTTCAATTTGTTCCGCTAATTTCAACATTTCCTTCAAATCGGAGCAAATAAGAATGGAATTAGGTTCGCTCAGCTGAATGAATAAGGAGAGTGTACTTTTTATACTGTCACATCTAATTTGCTCTCGAAGTACTGAAAGTTGTGTTTCGGTGGGTCTGACAACACAAGACTCCAAAAAATGGGATTGTTCCGACTGGATATGCTGGCTAACGAGAGTGAGACTCAATTTGTTGATGGCACCGACATAACCACATTCAAACTTTCCATGTCTTCCCGCACGACCTGCGATCTGTTTTACCTCTTGTGGAGTCAGATCCCTGGAATCTCTCCCATCAAACTTGGTGGTTTCCGAAAACAACACAGTCTTAATCGGAAGATTCAGACCCATTCCAATGCAATCAGCAGCTACAAGGACATCTGTTTCTCCAGATCTAAATCTCCTGGCTTCCTCCCTGCGAACACCAGGACTGAGATTGCCATAAAGTACAGAAACTTTCTTCCCTGAGTCTTCCAGCTCTTTCTTGTAAGCGAGAACGCTCCGCCTTGAAAACGCGATAATTGCTGTCCCAGACTCGATGTGAGCGAGATTATGAGTCGGTTTTTTATGGATTTCAAGCATTCCGATCCGAGTCAAGGGAACGATTTCCAACTCCTCACCTAGATACTCTTCAATGAGTCGCTTCAAAGTGGGAATGCACTCTTCACTTCCCGTCATGATCAGCTTCTTCGCCGGAATCCCAACAATAGCCTACGACCATGCCCATCCACGATTCTTATCTAAAATGATTTGAACCTCGTCAATTAGGACGCAGTCGATCCATTTATCCAGATTAGCCATTTCTATCGTGGAAGCCACGAATCTAGCGCCAGCTTTGATCTGCATTTCCTCCCCTGTCAGAAGCGAGCATTCCTTTCCTCTCTCTTCAATTTCCTCTTGTCCTTCTAGAGCCAGCAGTCGTAAAGGAGAAAGGTAAGCTCCTGATTCGCCCATAACTAACTCGTTAAATCCACGGTAGCTCTTTCCACTATTGGTGGGGCCGACAAAAAAGAGATGTTTTCGTCTTCGTTCGCGCGCAACAGAGAAAAAGTCCTTATATTCGTTTAGATCCCAATCCTTTCTAATCTTGCTGACAAGATGCTTTAACCTATCTTTATCTGCACGGTAGGAAGGCATCACCGGCTCAGTCCACTTTTCCGAACGCCTTTCTTTGAAATAAAAGGGTTTCGACGACGTCTCAGGGAACGATTGGATCAATTCCTTCTTTTTTTCTCTTTTTTCTCTTATCTTCTCCGCATGAACTTTATATTCAGAACTTTCAAGAACACCCTGAACTCTGGTTTTTGAATAAAGATGGGCGAATTTATTTCGGGAACTTTTCAACATTACGATCTGGTCTGGCTCCCCCAGAAATTCCTTTATTGTTTTGTCAGTGAAATACAACGTTTCCTTGAGCTCACTCTTGGTCAAAAAAGCACTTTCCTCGATTAGTTCCAGCCCATAATCAGACAGAGCTGCCACGAATGTTTTTCCTTCCAAAATATAAGAAACGAAATCTAGCTTTCGATACTCTGCTATCAAGATGTCTGCTTCAGTTCTCTCCTTAAGCTTCTTCTTGAAAGCGAGCCTGTTTTGACCGTCCATTACGAGAAAATACAGATTCATAGTGATTGCTTCTCTCCTTTCTCAACGAGAGAAGAAAGAAGGGTGGCGAATGTGGTTTTACCTGAACCTAGCAAACCGCATATAATAATCAACCTTGGGCCAGTGCTAGAGCTTTTCATAAAGGATCCTCCTTTTGGTAAATTATTGCTCGACGAGTCGTTTCCAGTCTTGTCGTTTTTCTTCTGAAAATTGCTTTGGCATAGAGCTCCTTTTTTTAAAAACAGCTCAAACATGCCGCTCCAGGAAAATTGAAAAAAGATTGCTAGATTAGACGCTTACTAGACTCAGGGCTTTTTAATCAAAAGATCCTGATCTTCTATACCCTTTTTCTTTTGGCAATTTATATCTCTTTCAAAGCCGAGGATTTTCATGACAAACACATTATGACCAGAGGCAAACGTGATTTGCGTTTCCTTTGATAGAATTTCAAATACGTAGGCATGTTCGCCGACAATCTGAGTGCTTGTAGCATTAGTGATAATATCAAGCTCTTCATATGTGTTTAGCCGCGCAATAAATTCTCTAATAGGAATGACATAGTTTTCAGTAAATGGGTATAAACTCAACTCCACTGTGATACGCATAACTTCTCCTTGAATTGCTTGATTTTACCAAGAATTTGCGCTTCATTGAAACCGAAATGCTTCTTGAGATCTTCTATGCTTCCACGTTCTCCAAATTCAGAAAGACAAATAGCTGTCCCATTTGTGTCTATTTAAGGCTCAAAAAGAGCAGTTTTCAAGGAGACAATTTTAGGCTAGTTTCTATAGAGAAATGGGGGCGGTTGGACTCGAAGCAACGGAGGTCATAGACCGAGGGATTTACAGTCGGCCTTAATCCAATCCTCGACAACATACCCAAATACTTATCAAGCTTAAAGCAAAAAGCTTTTGTTAAAGGAAGTATTGTTGCTTGTTGAGTAGGTTTGATATTTTTGAGATGTTGCTGTCCCATCTATGTCCCATCTGCTTGACAATTGATATCAACTATGATATCATGAAAACATGAGCAAGTTGCAAAAGCTAGTGTAGAAAATCCTAGATGGCAGAGATATTTCCTATGATGAGGCCGAAGGACTTCTGCTGAAGATGGGGTTTCAATTAGAGATCCGAGATTCCCACCATATATTTAGAAAGAAGGGATACTTAAGAAACATCTCAATTAAACGGCGACCGCAGCTTTTACCTTATCAAATTGCTGATCTAAGAGAGGTATTAGGAGATCATGGCTACTAAGAAAGACATCAAATATTACATGAGCCTCAATTGGTCTTATACCATTGAGCAAGAAACGCACAAGGGAAAGCACTACTACATCATCCGGGTTAATGAACTCCCAGGGGTATGTAATGATGCTGGGACCATTGAAGAAGGCATGCGAGGAATCAGAGATGCTATCGAAGGCACTGTGAGACTCTATCTCAAGAACAAGGAACCTGTTCCAGAACCGATTAAAAAAGAGCAGTTCAAGGGACAGATTGCCTATAGAACAACTAGCGAACGACACTATCACGTGGCTAAAGCTGCTAAAACTATGCACAAGTCGATCAGCAAAACGATTGATGACCTTATCGATGCTGGGTTGGACCGCTTGAGCATACTTCCCCACTAGACAGATATCTGAATTTCTAACTTTCTCATCTCATTGAGAAAAATAGCCGTAAATTTAAAAGTCCAAAGAGGTTCGAAAGGATCGAAAGTCCAGTTCGAGAGTTTATCAAAAGAATCTCATTCTCTCTATTTAGCGAGAATAGATTTCAACGTTAAAGAGGGTCTCAAAACCCAGATGACTATACAACTCTTCAGCTTCTGGATAGCTTAACACTATAAGTCGTTCAAGATTTAGTTCGCAGGCACGATGCATTAAAAACTGCATCATTTCCCTTGAAGCCACTCCCCACTCAGGAAGTGTCGCATCATTGAAAATCTCTCCCACCGATCCATGCACAAAAAGAGAAGCTGTACTCATAGGCTTGCCATCGACATAGAAGATATAATTTTCGCAACCTAACTCGTCTAGTAGTTTTGGACACTCCTTTTTGACGGCTTCATCATGCTGATATACTGTGGAAACAATTTCATATAGAATTTCTTTATTTGCCGGACGTATATCTGCTTCACATGAGGAGACTGATTTAATAGCCCACGTCATTGCAGGACAAGTCACCAGCAAACTAAAATTACGATTTTTTAATACATCCACCAAGCCATCTGCATGATTTTCTGGATGGACCCAGAAGGTCATCGGATTACGCATGATGTTTTTTTGAATAAGTGCATCCACTGTTCCTGACACGTCATCGCAGGACAAATGCATGACCACATTAAGAAATGGATGAGGAATATGAGAAAACCAAGCATACACAGTTGCATTTTTTTCTTGTGCTGGATGGATCGCTTCATAAAAGTTCTGGAATTCTAAAAAGACAGCCCGTTTATCCATTGAATCTCCTGCATTTAGTGAATTAATAGACAGTACTAAAGAATATATAAATTTATTAAAAATTTTCACAATGCATCATCCCATTAATTTTCTCTAAAAAATCTTTATAAAGAGAGGTTGCCTTAGGAAACGAAAAAAGTCAATGTGTTGAGTATTGCTGTCCCATTTGAGTCCGTTCAAGGGTAAAAAACAGCAATCTAAATGCGACATTTTCAGACCAATTTCTATAAAGAAAATGGGGGCGGTGTGCCTCGAACGCACGAGGTCCGAAGACGAGGGATTTACAGTCGGCCTGAATTCAATCCTTGTCAACATACTTCAACACTTAACAAACTAAAATCAAGTAGCTTATATTAAAAAATTATTAACATCTGTTGAGTCCTTTGAGTAAATTTAAGATATTCCTGTCCCATCAGCGTCCCAGAAATACCTTATTGACATGTACCGTGAATTACGGTAACATTACCTTAATTCGAGGTAATCAATGCTAGAAGCTCTTTTTGGGAATGAATCCATTGAAAGGGTTCTTTTCTATCTGCTTCAAAACAAAACATGTTACGCCTTGCAGCTGAAAAAACAATTCCAGTCCACCCTTTCGCCGATGCAACAAGCCCTACTACGACTTGAGAGAGGTGGAATCCTTGTTAGTACACTTGTAGGGAAAACACGAATTTTTCAGTTCAACCCTCGATACCTCTTTCTCGATAAATTACATTCTTTTCTACAATGTGTCTATGAAACCCTCCCAGAAGAGATCAAGAAAAAATACTATGAGACACCGAATAGAAAACGACCACGCCGTACCGGAAAACCATTGCCATGACCGCCATAGACTTTAAAACGATCTCAATCTCTGATCTGGCTGCATTGGTTCATACTAAATTTAACGAACATAACATGGAAACAGTTTTGGTAGGCGGTGCATGCGTTGCCATCTATTCCGGCAATCGTTATCTATCCTACGATCTTGACTTTGTTACCTATGAAACCAGAGGAAAAATCAAAGAAGCCCTTTCAGAGCTCGGATTCGAACTCAAGGGCAAATATTTTTCACGTTCAGATTGTCCTTATTTCATTGAATTTGTGACTCCTCCCGTCGCCGTAGGAGAAGAGCTCGTCCATCATTTTAAAATTCTAGACACCCTATTTGGCCAAATAAAGTTACTAACTCCTACGGATTGCATCAAAGATCGACTTGCAAGCTTTTTCCACTGGGATGATAGGCAGGCCCTGGAGCAAGCTATTATGGTATTTCAGAATCAAAAAATTGATCTTCAAGAAATAAAGCGATGGGTAAAAGCTGAGAATCAATTGGACAAATTCAAGGAATTTACAAAAGCACTTACGAAAATCAAAAATTAAGTGTCCAAAAGGAAGAATAAAATGTCTCTTAAAGGCGATCGCAAACTTACTGAATCAGGCTTTATCTCGACTTTGTAACTTTTTAGGGTCGAAGGCCTAGAGATATTTGTTCTCGGGGGAGTTATTTAAAACAGGAAGGGGTTAGAAACCCCCTTCCTGTTTTAAATAATCTCCCAGTTCGACCCTGGGTCGAACATCCGAGGACAAATAGACGAGGCAGGCGACCCTAAAAAGTTACAAAGTCGAGTTTATGCCACTGAAGAGGAAAAACTTCAACCCACCTCAAAACCCAGGATGGGATTGTCTGACTAGTCCAAATGGAAATAACCGATCTGTTTCGGACAACTAAGCAAATTGAGGTTAGTTTCTATAGAGAGATTGGGGGCGGTGTGCCCCCTCGCGCCGCTTCTGTGGTTACGGGGGCTCGGATGGTTTTGCTCTCATAAAACATCACCCGAGACTCGAGTCACGCACGGAAGCCAAACTGTTGGCTTCCTCGCCCCCAAATAAAAAAACCCGCTAATGCGGGTTTATTTTTTTGGGGGCGGTGTGACTCGAACACACGAAGTCCGAAGACGAGGGATTTACAGTCCCTTGCAATTGCCGCTATGCGACACCCCCTGAAAGGAGAAGAGAAAGAGTTGCTGGCGAAAGGAATTGAACCCTCAACCATCCGATTACAAGTCGGGCGCTCTACCAATTGAGCTACGCCAGCCTACAAAACCGCACTGCGATCTGCCATAACCCATCTTGCGAATTTCTCCACATTTCAGGTTGATTCAATCCGCAAACGGCTCCAAATACAAGGGCTCCTTTATACCAAACATGTCCTTTCACTTCAAGCGTTTCCAGTGGGTTCCTGGGACTGAGGTGATGATGGCCGCTGAAAGAGCTTGCTAACGGCATTGACTCGGTTGGTAACAGTATCGGTACCAGAAGAGAGCATTTGGGCGCTAAATTTTTTGGGCTCGGGCTTTTTATTTTCACAGCATTTTTTAAATTTTAAGCCGGAGCCACATGGGCACGGATCGTTGCGTCCAACTTTTTCCATATAAGGTCATGTACAAAACTTGGGCTGGAATCGTAACAAGGGAACTTTTTTGCGTCGAGAAAGATTTCCCCTTGCACTATCCTTATCGCCATGGAAACATCCAAGAAACCTCTGCATAACCCAGCTTTTTTGGGGAAAACAGGGCATTTTGATGAGAATTCAAGCGAGCCCGCCTACGCGGGACGCCCCGTAGGGGAAGAGCAAAAATCAAAAGGTCGCGAAATGGTCGTTTTTAACGAGGCAGATCAGCTATGCAAAGGTCTCTCCAAACTATTTGTCCATCTTCCTATAGCCAGACCTCCATGGACTCAGCTCGGCAGAAAGCTCGAGAGCATGTGCAGGAAAGCCCTCCATGAATTCGAGCTCCTCGATGATGGTGAACGGCTTGCCGTTGCTTTGAGTGGCGGTAAGGACAGCCTTACTTTGCTTTTCTTACTCAAGGCCATTCTGGGAAGAGGGTTCCCCCAGAAGCAACTCGTTGCCATCAACGTCAACGGTGCTTTTTCTTGTGGTGCCGGGTTAGGGCAAAATTTTTTGCCGGTCATTTGTCAAAAACTCGACGTTGAATTTATTTCTTTAATCTCCGAGCAAGATAAAAAAAAACTAGAATGTTATAGCTGCTCTAGGGAACGCAGGCGGCTTATTTTTGAGGCTGCTAAAAAAGCGGGCGCACGCACCATAGCCTTTGGACATCATCGTGATGATAGCATTCAAACGCTTCTTATGAATCTCTTACATAAAGGGGAATTTGCCGGCAATTTGCCTAAAGTAGCTATGGTCGATTATGGCATAACCATCATCCGCCCTTTGATTTTCATCTCTGAAGATGAGATCGCTTCTTTTGCCAAGCTCCATGGTTTTGCCAGAGTTACCTGTCAATGCCCAGTCGGCCAAAATTCTATGAGAAAAAAAACACATAAACTCATCGAAGAACTCGAACAAACTTATCCTAATGCAAGGGTCAACTTAGCAAGTGCAGCCTTGTTATATGGATCAAACAAAGCCCTAAAACCTTAACTCCCATAATGATTTACTTGACGATGTTTCATAGAGATCGTTAATATTTAGACTAATGGGTCAGATGTACTATTTTTGGGAAATCAGTGCGATCGTCTTCTACTTCGTCGTGTTGACGATGATTGGCATTTTGTCTTTTCGCCAGCACAACACAAAAACAAGTGCTGATTTCCTTATCGGCGGTCGAGGATTGAACTATTGGCTAACCGCATTAGCGGCCCATGCCAGTGACATGAGCAGCTGGCTTTTTATGGCCTATCCTGCTGTGATCTATGCAGCTGGTCTTGTCAACCTATGGACTGCCCTTGGCCTCCTCGTCTTTATGTTCCTAAATTGGCAGCTTGTAGCGCCTAAGATCCGCGTTGCTACCGAGCAATACAATAGCCTCACTTTCTCCTCCTATTTTGAAAGCCGTTTTGCCGACACCTCTGGCTGGATCCGCGTTATCACCGGCATTATGGCCATTATTTTCTACACGATTTACATCTCCGCCGGACTCGTTGGTCTGGGTTATCTCTTAGAAGCGCTTTTTACCCTCCACTATAATTGGGGAATTTTGATCGGGATATTCGTTGTGGTTCCTTATGTTTTTATAGGTGGTTATACAACACTTGCCTGGATCGACCTTTTCCAGGGAATATTTTTGATGTGCGTGATCATCTTCGTACCCCTTTACGTAATGTACGAATTAGGCGGATGGCACCAAGTCAGCTTGGCTATCCAAACAAAGCACCTGCCTCTTGCGCTTATTCCCGACTGGAAACCTACCACACTAGCTAACATCTTATTCATGGCAGCTGGCTGGGGCCTTGGCTACTTTGGACAACCGCATATCGTGACAAAATTCATGGGAATTAAACATGTCGGCGAAATGTCCAAGTCCAAGTGGATTGGCATGAGCTGGATGCTGATCTCCCTTACCGCCGCTACGTTAGTGGGACTCGTTGGTATCGCCTTCTTCCAAAACTTCCTCTTAGACGACAAAGAGCATCTGTTCACGCTGATGGTACGAAATACGTTCCATCCTTTTTTTGTAGGGCTTTTCCTTTGCGCTGTCTTAGCAGCTACGATTAATGCTATGAGCTCCCAAGTCCTAGTCCTCTCGACGAGCTTGACCGAGGATTTTTATAAGCGCTTCTTCCGTAGAGACGCTTCCTCAAAAGAACTATTGCTCGTTTCACGCTTAGGTATTTTATTCGTAGCAATTATTTCGTTTTTGATTGCCCTTGGAAAATTTAGCACGATTTACGGGCTCGTGCTATATGCATGGTCAGGCCTAGGTTCCGCTTTTGGCCCGCTTTTGTTGCTTTCGTTGTATTCAAAAAACATCAACCGCTATTGTGCCTGGGCAGGAATTCTCGTTGGGGGTATTGTTTCAGCTTCTTGGCCCATCTTCAATGAAAAATTCATTAGTGAAACATTACAAATACCTCCTCTTATCCCTGGTTTTGTTCTTAGTTTCATTATGATCCTTGTCGTATCCCGGTTTACACGCAATAAAGAACTAAAACTATTAAAAAAATATGACCCACAAACAACTTCATCTTCTTTTGACTAATGATGACGGTATACAAGCACCAGGTCTTTATAACCTCTGGCGAGCGCTTAAAGACCACTTTGACCTGACTATTGTTGCGCCTGCACATGAACAATCTGGAGCAGGTCTTTCTATAACAACACGCCGTCCTCTGCATATCAAAGAAATCGTATGGGAAGGCTGCACAAAAGCTTATCAGGTCGATGGCACGCCCGCTGATTGCATAAAGTTAGCGATCAATGTCATCTGCAAAACTCATCCCGATATGATCGCCTCGGGAATCAATCAGGGCGCGAATTCTGGCCGCAATATCCTTTATAGCGGCACGGTAGCTGGCGTCATTGAAGGAACCATGCGCGGATTACCTGGCGTTGCCTTCTCATGTGATAACTACGAGGCACCAAACTATGAGCGTGCAGCATCGTATGTTCAGCCTCTGGTAAGTTATTTACTTGCAAATCCACTTCGCTCTGGAAGTTTCCTCAATGTTACCTTTCCTGACCATAATGGTCCTGTGCAAGGCATAAAAATGGCCAAACAAGGTAGAAGCTATTGGGTAGAAGATCCAGAGGAAAGGTTGCATCCGGGAGGCCATCTCTATTACTGGCTTGGCGGTCAGCACATACGGCATGATGAACATGAGGAAAGCGATACAGAGCTCATCAAGGAAGGGTATGTCACGGCCGTACCTATCCAAGCGCAAGAATTAACCGATCTTGTCCAGTTCGAACATCGAAAAAAGGCTTTCGACCGCTGGTTCATCAACGACGTTCCTTAGAGACTAATTACCTAAAACTGCATCTAGACGAAAGAGGCTTTCTCGCTGGGCACTTTCCATAAGTTCTCTCCCCCCTTCAAGACGATAAATGCGCTTTACCTCCATCATCAACGCTTCGCTTGCTAGGTTATCCGTAGAATAGTAAGTATCGATTGCTTCGCCAAAATGTTCTTCTTTGAATGCATTTACTTCGATCATGAGATCGACAATTTCTTCATAGTGCTTTTTTATTTCTGGGAGAGCTTTGACGAGATCTTCACGAGTTTCAATTCTCTGTAATTGTTCAGTGAATTTGCGCGAGATGGCTTCTCCCTCTCGACGAAACTCCTCCATCGAAGAAGGAGCGCACGCTGCCAGGAGCATTGTCAATCCAACAACGACCAATCCTTTTCCCAAAACTCTTTCCTCGTCAACCTTGTTTAAAAAATGAAAATTTAGATACCCGCACTATTCAGAGCCAATTGCAAAACTCTTCGACGCGCAAAATCGCCCTTTTTGACTCCATTGCGACCACACCTCCTCGCCTGCCCGTCTAGGCAGGCCACCGTCGGTGCGTTTCGGACAGGCTTCACCTGTCCTCGCAATCGAGCCAAAAATCATCGATTTTTCGCTGTCGTGGAGTTTTGCAATTGGCTCTTCAGATAGGATTTAAATTGCATAACTCTTCCAGAGAAAAATCTTCGATTGGGTAGCTCATCCAGTCAACATCATCAAAATGCCACCATTCTGTTGGGAGTCCAATAAACCCCTGACTTCGCATTGCAGCCTCGAGCACTGCGCGATTGCAAATCGCTTCTTCGGAAGCTTCCATGCAGCTTCGATGGGACTTTTCGTTAAACGCATCGAACTCCGTCGGCATTGGTAGCTCGCCGTGCCTGTTTACAAGCGTTACATCGACGGATGCCCCTCTATGATGACGGGATCCTACAGCAGGATTCGCAACGTATCGTTCATCAGGCATCAACTCCCAAAAAAATTTTTGCGCAGTCAGGGGCCGATATCCATCAAAAACTTTTAATCCCAGATCAAGCTTTTCTAGAGCATCCTGAACAGTCTTAAGTTTCAGTGCCACTGCCTTTCTTAGGAAGCATTTTGGCATCGTATACACCACCTTACCGACGAAATTATTCTCCGTAGCATAGCGAATATCCAAAACGATACGAGGATCTATTTTTTGCAGATCGACAAATGCATGGTCGAGCATATTGGCGTTAATAAATTAAAAGCGAATTTGATAGCGAAATACCCATTGCATTTCAAGCATTATCTCGACTTTGTAACTTTTTAGGATCGAAGGCCTCGAGATATTTATTCTCGGGGGAGTTATTTAAAACAGGAAGGGGTTAGAAACCCCCTTCCTGTTTTAAATAAGAATTGCGAAGTAAAGCCAACGCCGTCAGAAACCGATTCTTCAGGTTGTTTCGGTATACTATAGAAAGTAGCTATCCCTTTTAAATAAGCGCTATGAGATATTTCATCTTAGAAATTTTTCTATACTTGTTCATGTCTAGTAGCAAAACAAAGCCTTTCCATACCCATGGGGAAAAGAATTTGCGGATTTGTTTGGGGAAAGAACCTGTTTCCTTAGACCCTCGAAAAGAAAATGACATAGTTGCATCCCAGGTGCAGTTCATGCTCTTTGAAGGACTGCTCTGCTTAAATCCCGATATGAGCCTCTCACACGGCCAAGCAGAGTCCTATGAGGTTTCCTCTGATGGTAAAACTTACACCTTTCATTTGAGAGATGCGCTCTGGTCGGATGGAACACCTGTCACCGCCTATGACTTTGAAAAATCGTGGAAAAGCCTTCTCGATCCCGATTTTCCCTCTCCAGATGCCTACCTTGTTTCTCCCATCAAAAATGCTAAGTTAGTCAAGGCCGGTAAAGTTTCGATCGATCAAATCGGCATTACTTCCAAAGACGCCAAAACCTTGATTGTTGAACTGGAGTCCCCAACACCTTATTTTTTACAAATCGTCGCTTCATCCGTGTTACTCCCTATCAACACAAAGCTAGAAGCGATCAATCCAAATTGGGCCTCTCATACTGAATCCTTCTTTTCCAATGGTCCTTTCCAGTTAAAAAAATGGGAATTCAATCAACAGCTTGTTCTCGAAAAAAATCCCCTCTATCACAAAACCAAGGAAGTACATTTAGAACATATTTTCATCGATATCATCGATCGAAAAATGGCAGTTCTACATATGCATGACAATGGATATTATGATTTAGTGGGAAGTCCTCTTTCTTTTTTTTCCAGAGAATTGCTCGAAGATCCCGAGAAAAAGAAGTTACTCACTTTCTTCCCTGTCGCAACCACAAAATTTCTCGCTTTTAACACCTCCTCTTTTCCCTTCCAAAACACCCATATTCGGCGCGCATTTGCTTATGCGATCTCTCGCAAAACCCTCGTTGAGCATATCACTAAACTGCACGAGCAAGAGGCTTTAAATATCATCCCACCTGTCTTGTTTCCCGAAGATTCTTCCTATTTTTCCGATGGGGATATCAGTAAAGCACAAGATTCTCTCCAAAAAGGACTGAAAGAGTTAAAGATCGACCATCTTGGCTCCATCACATTCATGTATGTTTCAAGTGAACCAAACCATGCTCTTGCTCAAGAGTTACAACAAACTTGGGTTAAGGTTTTAGGAATTGAGGTAGTTCTCCAACAAGTTGAATTCAAAATTCTCCATGAGAGGTCTAAAAAGAAGGATTTTTCCATTGGCCTGTTTGCCTGGCTAGCCGATTATAGCGACCCAATGAGCATCCTCGATCGGTTTATGGATAAAACAAACCACCGCAATTATCCTAAATGGGAAAGTGGACTCTATAATCGTTGCCTCGAAGAGGCTCTTAAAACTTCCTCCCCTATTCACTACATGGAAAAAATTAAAGAGGCTGAGCGGATTCTCATCGATGAAATGCCCTTTACTTGCCTCTTTCATGAAAACTTTGTTTTTCTCATCCATCCCCATGTTCAGGGCTTTGCTATTTCCCCTCTTGGCCACATCTACTTTGATAGAATTTCCATCGATCCATCAAAAAGAAAATTTGATACAATTCGATAGATATGCAGACTACTTCGCGAAGAGCATTTGCCATTGCGGGAATCGGACTTGGCCTCATCGTTCTAGGGATGATCTGGTCTCTTGTAAATACAGCTCTCGCCTCCATCCAAAAAGATCTCTTTGCCTCTGTATTGCAACTGCAGTGGATGATGAACTGTTTTGGTATTTTTCTATGCGTACCTCTTTTAACGATGGGTAAGCTAGGGGATGCCTATGGGCGAAAAAAGCTCTATCTTTGCGGCCTAGCCATCGCCCTTCTCGCTTCGGCGATCGGAGGCTTTACTACACGGATCGAGTATCTCATCGCCTGCATGGGTCTTTTTGGATTAGCTGGATCGATGATCCTGCCTCTTTCTCAAGCTCTCCTTGTCCATCAATTCCCTGAGCATCAAAAAGGAAAAGCAATTGCCCTTTGGTCAATCTTTGCATCCCTATCTCTTGCTTGCGGTCCGATCGTAAGTGGTCTGATTCTCAATTGGCTGAATTGGCATTGGATCTATTGGGTCGACATCCCACTCATCGCTGTGGCTATTGCTATCGTCTATTTTTTCGTTGACAAAGAGAATGAATTTCAGAAACCTCATTGTGACTGGATCGGCGTGGGGTTACTAGCTCTCATCGTCGCGTCACTTGTCATGGGCATCATGCAAGGTCCCACCTGGGGCTGGACTTCTCCTCTCATCATAGCCCTTTTCGCTCTCTGGTTGATCAGCCTCGCTATTTTCATCTTCTTGGAAGGAAAAACTAAAACGCCCTTCTTCCGACCAGATCTCTTTTCCAACCGTTATTTCCTCTTCAGTGCCATTCCGAATGGATGCACCATCGGCTTTCTTTGGGTTTGTGTCTTCACCATTCCACTCTACCTACAAAACATGCTTCGATTTTCCCCTCTTGAAACAGGATTTTGCCTCCTTTTGATCACATTGCCTGTCTTTTTCTTCTCAGTGACTATCAGCAACTGGTGCCCAAAATGGGGAGCAAAATCTCTCATGCTCGTAGGCTATTCTCTCTTTCTTATTGCATTTCTTCTCCAAGCTTTTATCACTCCTAATTACTGGACCCTTGGTATCGGCTGCCTTGCGATCGGATTCGGCTGGGTCTTGACTTGGGGTCCTTCAATCTCGAATTCCCTCTCCTCAATTCCCCATCGTATCGCTGGCATCGCTTCTGGGATGTTCACAACACTTCAGGAGCTTGGCGCTATCCTCTCTCTTGCCCTTGCTGGCGTTTTTTTTCGGACTGCTCAGCAAAATCACCTCCAGCCTCACATGGATCTCATCCGTTCTAAATTCAATGCCTCTAATTTGGAAACAAACCTGGACTCACTCCTCTCTAACCCAGCCGCTGTTGAACAGCTACTGGGACCAGACACATCGATCCTTCCTTGGATTACCAAAGCCTTCGTGGCCGGCTATGAAGCCACCTTTCAGTTTCTCCTGGTCAGCTGTATTGTTGCGATTCTCCTAACCAATTTACTGCCCAAACACAAAAAAACGAACAATACATAATCCCTGGGGTGTGACAAACGCTCGCTGCTCGCGTCTGTCATAGCGAAATTATTCCAGCATAGTCTTGTTCTAAATACGTCTCTTGGATGTTCCACCAAAAACGGCAGGCAAAAAACGCTGTGACAGGCGCAAGGAACGAGCGTTTGTCACACCCCACATAATCCCTCTTTCTTATCGAAAACGCGGATATCTGAATCGTTGAGCCGATTGCCTCAGTTATGAAATGTTTATTCCGGCTTACCTATCAAACCTCTTGAATCATAAAAGAGCTCGATCTTTGAGATGAGTCCTTCTTGAAAACTCAACAGAGAGGCAGCATGCAAATTTTTGGCAAGGCCGGGAATTTCTACATCATATACAATCATCGCTTGATCTTCTGAACCAAATTTTGCTCGGATTGTTAGCATCTTAAAAACTCCTATGAATCCTTTCGCTGCTTTAAGGACTGCTTCTCTGCCGATTACTTTTTCCTGTGGATCGGTAAATTGAATATCAGGGTGTAAATATTCTTTCACCGCCTCGATATTTTTCTCTCCAAGGGCCGTATAATACGCTACTCCTATAGCTTTTGTATCTGCGATCATCAGCTCTTCCTTTTTTCGTGTTTTTTGACAATCAGAATTGATTGTAGTAAACTATATCTATTGCGTCAACATTAATTACAGTTAACTATACTCAATATGCCAAAAATCAAAAAAAGACTTTACAAGTCACTGACCAGAAATACACAAGCAGCACAAACAAGAGGCCGTATTCTTGCTTCTGCGAAAGCTCTTTTTGAATTAGAGGGGTTTGAGTGTGTGACGATTGAAAAAATAGCTCAAGCCGCAAACGTTTCAATGCCCACCGTTTACTCGCTTTTTCAATCTAAGCGCGGTGTGCTTCGTGCTCTAATAGATGAGGCCCTTCCCACAGATCAGTTCAACAACCTTGTGGAGAGGAGCAAGCGGGAAAAATCGCCGAAAAGGCGCCTCTGCATTTCTGCTAAAATCGCACGTCAAATGTACGACGCAGAAAGGGCGCAAATGGATGTCTTTCGAGGTGCTGCCTTGTTGTCTCCTGAATTCAAAGAGCTTGAAAAAGAAAAAGAGATGCGCCGTCACACTCGGCAGGAAGTGACCATAGAAGCCATGGCAAAGGAAAAATCCCTTGCTAAAGGGCTCAGCGAACCCAAAGCTCGAGATATTTTATGGGCTCTTACTGGGCGCGATCTGTACCGCATGTTGGTGGTAGAACAAGGGTGGACGTCTGATGAATATGAAAAATGGTTGGCTCAATTACTCATCAAGACTTTACTAGGTGATAGAGGCCTATAGGTCATGGGATACTAAGAATCTCTTTTAATTTTCTCTGGACAGGATACTGATCTGCTTCAGAGAGTTTTCCCAACCGACCAAGGATTAGCCTATGATCGAGCGTAAACATTTTGAAACGTATAATAGAAGGGGCTGGAAGCCCTGCATCTTGAAGATTTTCGATCACAAGATCTGCGGGCCAAGGGGCTTGAGCTGACTTCATAGAAGTAATCATTACCATCACGCTTAACCCTATTTTCGCATTAAAGTGTTTTGCCGACGATACGATAAGCGCTGGTCTGACCCTTGTTGTCTTAGCATCTGCAAAAGGAAAGGGAACCTTTACAACTTCATATAAATCATAAGTGTTTATAGGCTTGTTCATCTTCTTCCGATTTCCATTCGTTCATTGTTGAGTTAAGAGCTTGAAGATAATCAAGATCTAAGGGGGAAGTTTTCCGAACAAGAACCGTATTATCGGGCAGCAGCTCATATAAAATCTCGTCACCACTCTCAAGATGCAAATGTTCTCTGATCTCTTGGGGAATCGTTGCCTGATATTTTGATGTGAGTCTTGCTGAATACCCAGGCCTACCGCTCCTTCTCTTATTGTTTTTCATCCTCATACGGTATTACCTTGCGTTTTACTTATTGTATTACAGTATTACCTTAAACGTCTAGTCTTTCCATTGGATGATTTCATGAACTCCATCGAAAAGCCTAAAACTTTTTTCTATCGCTATTGTCCTAAAGTCTAAGCTGTGATAATCTAAGGAACAACTTTAGATTATCTAAACCCGATGTTCAGAAGACTTTTAACACCTTACATACAAGAACTTGCAACTAAATACCCAGTTGTCACCCTGCTTGGACCACGTCAATCAGGCAAGACAACTCTCGTTCGGGCAGCTTTTCCTAAAAAGCCCTATGTAAATATGGAAGATGCTGATAATAGAGCGCTTGCAACTTTAGATCCTAAAAGTTTCATGGAAACCTATGCAGATGGAGCTATCCTAGATGAGGTTCAGAGAACTCCTCATCTTCTATCTTATATCCAGGTGCGGGTGGATGCAATAGACCAAAAGGGAATGTACATTCTGACGGGTAGCCACCAAGCAGATCTGCATTCAGCTGTTTCACAATCTTTAGCAGGAAGAACCTCGCTCTTGCGGCTTCTCCCACTGAGTTTACAAGAAATGCGCATGGCAAACATCCCAGATCCTTTAGAAGAAATTATTCTCAAAGGTGGGTATCCCAAGATCTATAAGGAACATCTGCCGGTCTCCAATGCCTACAGCAGCTATTTCCAAACTTATGTAGAAAGAGATGTGCGGCAGATTTTACAAGTGAAGGATCTCATTCAATTCGAACGATTCATCAAGCTAACGGCAAGTCGAATTGGTCAATTGATCAATTATGCGAGTCTCGCATCAGATGTTGGAGTGTCGGCAGTTACGATTAAAGAATGGATTGCAGTTTTGGAGGCAACTTACATCCTCATTCGCCTTGAGCCTTATTTTGAAAATTTTGGCAAAAGGCTCATCAAATCCCCAAAACTGTATTTCGCGGATACGGGCCTTGCTTGCCACCTCCTTGGGATCGATACAGTAGAACAACTGATAAAAGATCCTCTTTATGGAAATCTATTCGAAAACTTGGTGGTCATAGAATTAATGAAGGCCCGTTATAACCAAGCAACGGATCCACGGCTTTATTTTTACCGAGATGTTTCAGGACGAGAGGTTGATTTATTGTTTCAGCAAGGCAGTCGTCTCTTTCCCATCGAAATTAAAAGCAGCAAAACATTTTCCCCTTCCTTTTTAGAGGGCCTACAGTACTTTCATGAACAAATCCCTCAAAAAGCTGAAGGAGGCGCCTTGGTTTACGCAGGCAACCAAACGCAAAAAATGGGCAATTTCCAACTCTTAAATGCCGAGAATTGCGCGCAGTTGATGACAAACCAGTAATCGATCTCTTTTACCATTAGCAGCATATGCTGCTGGTTGCTAAATTTCGTAGGTTTGTTTATAATGGTAGGCATGGAAAAGACCGTAGTTAGAGCGTCTAGTTGTCTGTTCGTTTATTCCCCGCCTCCCCCTCCCTTTAGGGGTTAATTCTTTTTTTTATTTCATTATTGCATTTTTTGATTCTAAAGAATTTTAGAATACTAATTGTTTTGCAGTTATTCGATTGCGTTTTTGCAATGGAAATTAACGGTCTCAAATATTTGCATTTAACTCGACTTTGCAATTTTTTAGGGTCGCCTGCCTCGTCTATTTGTCCTCGGACGTTCGACCCAAGGTCGAACTGGGAGATTATTTAAAACAGGAAGGGGGTTTCTAACCCCTTCCTGTTTTAAATAACTCCCCCGAGAACAAATATCTCGAGGCCTTCGGCCCTAAAAAATTACAAAGTCGAGTTTAAAAAAAGTTATTTTTATGAAGGCGATGCACAAAATTGTCATTAAAGTAGGCACTAGCACTCTAACGCAGGGAACACAAAAGTTATCCCGTCGTTCCATGTTGGGATTGGTGCAGCAACTTGCCCATTTACAGAATGAGCAATTGCAGGTCGTGATTGTTAGTTCAGGAGCTGTTGCTACAGGTCAAGAGCTCCTAAACTCTCACAAAACTGATCAATCCATCTTTTCCAAACAGATGTTTGCTTCTATCGGGCAGGTAAAGTTGATCCATGTTTGGTCAGAATTGTTTTCTTTGTTCGATCTTCAAATAGGGCAAGTGCTCCTAACGAAAGAGGACTTTTCTGATCAGAAGCGATCTCTCATGCGAGATACCCTAAACTGCTTATTACAGCACCGTATCATCCCCATCATCAACGAAAATGACACCGTATCGACAAAAGAATCGCGGATTGGGGACAATGACAACTTAGCAGCATTAGTAGCCCATTTGATTGGTGCAGATACGCTCATTCTTTTAACCGACCAAGAAGGACTTTATACTGCTGATCCTCGTCTTTACCCCAATGCACAGCTCATCCCGATTGTCCATCATATCAATGAGGCAATTTTCTCTCTTGCAAGAGGTTCCTCAACATCTCTTGGAACCGGAGGAATGACAACGAAAATTGAAGCGGCGCAGATTGCTTCTCAGTCGGGAATACAAACCCTGATCGCTCCTTCTTCCCGTCCTAATGTTTTGATCGATCTCGTGGAAGGTAGACGCATAGGGACATTGTTTTTAGAAGAAAGCATCCAGCGCACGAGCGCTGCCCAAATTTAACTTGAAGAGGAAAAAAACGATGACTATTCACATTCCTGTCAAAAAAATGGCACTCACTGCCAAAGCAACCACTTTTGCCATGGCTAAGGCTTCTCTCCAGCAAAAAAACAAAGCTTTGGAAGCTATCATTGCAAATTTGAAGCAGTATCGAGAAACGATCTTAAAAGCCAATCAACAGGATATCGTTTTGGCCAAAGCAAACGGGCTAAGCGCTCCCCTGCTAGAAAGATTGTCCATAGAAAATCGCTTAGAGGGGATTATCCATGATATCGAAGAGGTCATAAGACTTCCCGATCCTGTTGGAGAAATCCTCGAAGAGCAAACTCTTCCCAATCAATTGAAGCTGGCAAAATGCCGGACTCCTATCGGCGTCTTAGGAGTGATTTACGAATCTAGACCGAATGTAACGATCGATATTGGCGTGCTAACAATCAAGTCGGGCAACTGCGCACTTTTACGCGGAGGTTCGGAGGCAATCCACACAAATCGCATTCTCGTCGAACTCATTCAAAAATCTCTTATTTCAGCAGGACTTCCTGCACAAGCCATTCAATTACTTATCCATTCGGATCGTACTGAAGTCAAAGAACTGCTCCAACTGCATGAATCTATTGATTTGATCATTCCGCGAGGAAGCTCATCATTACAAAAATTTTGTCGCGAGCATAGTACCATTCCTGTCGTCACAGGTGGGATTGGCATCTGCCATTTGTATGTAGATGAGAGCGCAGATTTAGAGCGCTCACTCATGGTCATTTTGAATGCCAAGACACAGCGTCCAACTGTATGCAATGCGCTCGACACCTTACTGGTTCATGCAGCCATCGCCCCTCTTTTTCTGCCTAAGATTGTAAAAATCCTAGGCGAAAAAGGAGTTGCCTTTCGCTTAGATCCCAAGTCTTGGGAATTGGTACACGGACCTTCTTGCACTCTAGCAGAACCACAAGATTGGGCTACGGAATGGTTAAGCCTCGTCCTTGGAATTAAGGTCGTAGAGAATGTAAAAGCGGCGATTGAACATGTCCAACTGCATAGTACAGGCCATAGTGACGGCATTTTAACAGAAAGCCTTCAAAATGCCGACCTTTTCATTAAAGAAGTAGACTCAGCAGCTGTCTACGTCAATGCTTCTACGCGTTTTACGGACGGAGGACAATTTGGTTTAGGTGCTGAGGTAGCCATCAGTACGCAAAAACTGCATGCTCGAGGACCTATGGGATTAAAAGAATTGACTTCTTACAAATGGATCGTCCGCGGTCATTATCAAGTCAGACCTTAGAAGCTCGAATGATCTTTTAGATGTGTATTTACTGCTTCCGCTTCAATCGCCTAAGTGCTTTTGACTTTGGCATCCTCGCTTTCGGGCCTTGTGTCAAGGCCCTTTAAAGTCGCCTGCATCGAACATATGCAGCTTCACATATGTTTGAGCAGGCGGCTTTAAAATCGAGGCGCCAAAGCCAAAACCTTCGGGCGTTTGAACTGTCAGCAGTATAGGTCTTTCTAAATGGGTCTTAAAGAATTGGAGCATTTTGGACCAGGAATCGCGGCTAGCAAGTTCATTTTCATAAGAAGTACCGCCCAAATCAAACCAGCGTTTGGCGATAGGATGAAAATAGAGAGTATCGAGAAACGGTTGAAACGGTACACCAATATCATGGCCCGCGTTGGGATAATGGAGATGGATCCTTGTAATGGGAGAGCGATATTGCGTTAGGCGTTTCAGGATTACTTCCGCAAAAAAAGAAGAAGGCCACATTTTGTCATCCCCTCCGGAGATGAGCAAAAGCGGGGCTTGCAGTTTCTCGACGGGGATTGTAGCTTTTTCAAAAGCATTAGGATCGCTTTGCATTCCTCGCAGAAAACAAGAGGTTGTCTCAAGCGGATGTTCACGATCCTGGGCCTCCTTCGGAATCTGACTTCTCACATCTAGCAAAAGGTAAAGGCTCTCCTTTCCAAAGCCAAGCTGGCACAGGCGTTTCGGAAAGTCCGCCGTAAACCGTGCTGGTGGGAACAACAACAGCTAAAGCAGCAATCTCTTGTGGATAATGGATTCCAAGCAAAAGAGCAAGCTCAGCGCCGCGGGATACACCATAAAGGCCAATTTTTTTCGCATCAATGCGAGGATGGGTTTTGAGATAGGTCAATGCTTTGAGAAAAAATTCAAGAGGGATCTGTTCTAGGTTAGGGGGCAATCCTTCCGCAGCAAAATAGGCCAGCGCCATCGTAGCAAAGCCATGAGCGGCGAGATATTTGGCTCTTTTTTCATTGAGTCCCCCATTAGAACCGCTGAGATAAATGATCACAGGAAACGATTTTTGTCCGTCAGGAATAAAGAGCGAAGCCGTCAGACCCTCTTGACGAATATCGATTTTTTGGATGGGGATCGAAGAGGATTGCCGAAGAATGGTTTGACGGTCGAGTTCCTTACCGTGAGACTCGAGAATGAAAACGACCTCGCCCTCGCACCGATCGGGCATGGAACACAACAGGCCCATGCCATCGATTTCTTTGTAGGTGCCATCTTTTGGTTTTGCTTGGGCAAGATCGAGACTGCCATGCCAATCGCAAAGATAGGTGCCGTAAGTCTCTTGATGAGAAGCTTTGGCATGAATGATCACTTCCTGATAAGGAGTAAGGCCCGCTGCCGAGATAAAAACCGGCTCATCGATTAGGCTCGTTGTTGGAGAAAGGATCAGCGTTTCTTTCCCTGCATTCTGGAGATGAGGGGCAATTTCACTGATAGAATCAATTTGATGAATCGATGAGAAAAGCATGCTCGAAGCTCCAATAGCTCCTATAAAAAAAGCAGTTATATTTTTCATATTTATATCATCCCCTTTAATCCTAGAAAGACAAAGAATACCTCTTGTTTTAAAATAAGAAAAATTAATAATATTAATGTCAATCATTAGCGAAATTTATGAAAAAGCTACCTTATAACTTTATTTACCTGAAGTACTTTTGCGATGCAGTTAGGCTCAGCAGCATTTCCGCAGCTGCGTTAGAAAATCATGTGACACAATCAGCCATTAGCCAAGCCATTGCGAAATTAGAGGATTCGATTGGGCAAAAATTGATCGTACATCAGCCGAATCAATTCCGACTCACCTCCTTTGGAGAAGTCCTTTCTCAAAAATGTCGCGAGCTTTTTTCTCATATACGGATGATTGAAGAAGATCTGATCGGCAGTGTAAAAGAGCTACGCCGAGTCTCCTTTGCGTCGATGCATAGCTTGTCGCTGAAAATGTTGCCAAAAACACTGAGAAAAGCCACAAAACGCTGGCCTAAACTCGAGGTGCTCTTTCGCCTTGGGCACACTGATGCGATCAAGGAGATGGTAAAAAAAGGGCTGGTCGATTTCGGACTGGTTCTCGATAACGATGACCTGTCGAGCTTTTCCTGCCATGAGATCCATCAAGGTGAATATGGCCTCTATGTCGCAAAAAGTTGTAAGAATGAAAAAGAGCTGCCGCTCATTTTTTCGGAAGAGAGAAAAGAGGTGCTGGATTTGCAACAAGCTTTTAAGAAACGGTTTGGCCATCCGCCCGAGGTTTTGATGGAAATTTCCAGCTGGGAAGTCATCGCTAGGCTTGCTGAAGAAGGCCTAGGCATTGGATTTTTCCCCGACTACGTCGCCCAAGGAAAACCCCGCCTTAGGCGGATCAACTGGAGCCTGCCTGTTATTCCCTATCGAGTTCTTGCCATTTTTCCAAGAAATCTTAAAGCTTCTTCAAATATCGAGTATTTCTTAGACATTTGCCGAACTACTTTTTAATCGCGATACGTCCAAGAATAAACCGAGCGATCGTCTGGGCCGCAAGAGGCCGTTGCAACATCAGTAAATTTCCCTTCCATGAACGCCATAACGCTGCTTCGCCTTGCATCATGCGAATCATTAAGGTTTTGAGTTCTTGCGGAGTTTCTGCAACAGCACCGACACCTTGTTGTTTAATCAGGGCAACATTTCCCTCTTCCTGGCCTGGGATCACCTGACTGATGATCATTGGGCAGCCGGCAGCGATGCATTCTTGGACAATGGCCCCTCCCGCTTTGCCGATAAATACATGTTGGCTCAACAATCTTTCGGGCATATCATTGATCCATCCTAAGACCTTTATCGGCAAGGAGAGTATTCTGATTTCTTGTTCGAGCATAGCCTGTAGTTTTTTGTCTTTGCCCGCCACTAAGGTGAGTTCAATTTTAGGTAACGAGGCCAAAACACGGAGATTCTCTTGCACTTTATTCCAAGGGCCGCCTGGCAGATACATGATATGCCATGGAGGAGGGTTGCCGCGATCGATTTGACAATTGGCAAATTTCAAAGATACAGGAAAACCAAGATCTAAAATGTTGGCCACCGGCACACCATGCTGTTTCAGAGCATCCAATGTCGGCCGATTGGGAACGATGAAAAAGTCGCTTTTTCCTTTAGCCCAAATGGAATTGATGCAGATGGAATCGGTGACAATCGTAATACGCAAAAATGGCGTATCTTCTTTCGAATAAAGGGAGTCGATGATCTGGTTGTAGAAAGGAAACGTACTGACGATCGCATCAGGTTTAAAGGCTTTGATTTCTTCTTCTAATCGGGCCTTGATCGAAGAAAAGACTCGCAAACGTCTCTCAAGCAAGTGATTGCCGTCAAAATGGTCGAAAACTCTTTCCCATAAACGAGGAGCATGATGGATTGCTTTAAGATATCCCCATCGAGCTATCCTTGTTAATCGAGGGTACACCTCAGTGCAAAGATCGACTAATCTCGTCTCAGCATAATGGCCGAGGCTCAAATGGGCGCGCTCTTCGAGCGCCATCTGTAAACCGCGTGCAGCAGCATTGTGTCCTTCGCCAAAGCTTGCCGTGAGTAGAAGAATTCGCGAGGCAATCGGCGGACTATCTTGCCATTTTTCATAAAGATTCACAGGAACATCGCTCAACGTCATGGCATTGATCCCACATTTCTTTGATAGTAGATTCTCTATAGCCACAAAGAAGCTAGAGCTACTCGAGTTCTTACCTTTGCTGGACTCTATCACACGGGCATTTAACTGACAAATTTAGTTGATAGAGGGGGGAATGTGAAAATTCTTGTGAAAATTCCTCTTTTCCATGTAGACTTGTTCTTCTTCGTCGGGCGTATAGCTCAGTTGGTAGAGCGCCTGTCTTACACACAGGTGGTCATAGGTTCGAGTCCTGTTACGCCCAACACTCTGATGCGGGAGTAGTTCAATTGGTTAGAGCACCGCCCTGTCACGGCGGAAGTTGCGGGTTCGAGCCCCGTCTCCCGCGTATTTTGCATACGCACAATTCGTTACCAACCTGAACTTTGGGTTTGGCCTCTTTATCATCAAGAAATATTTTCGATAAGATTTTGCAAGGCAAAGCCCAATTTTCGCGACGAGGAACTATCAAAAAAAATAGTTTTGAGGAGTCTAGTGCTATTTTTCACCTGCCGACGAAGGAGATAGGTGAACATTTACCTTAAAACAGGTCCTAAGATCCTCTATAAAAGCTGGAACACTTTTTTCCTACACAATGATTGTGTTTTTTCTGTACATTGGGTTGAAAAAGTGTTATTTTCTGCTTTTCCTCAGGTGATTACTCCATGCCAGCTAATATCCCTCCTATAAAACGTTTTGCTCATCATTTACTTGTTTTCTCCTTGATCGCCGTTGGTGCATTACTTGCAGCGGTAGCGATCAAGATTTTTCTTCTGCCCAATCAATTGATCGACGGTGGCATCGTTGGTATCTCTTTGATCCTAGCTCGACTGTTCGGTGAAAATCTCGTTTCTTATTTTCTTGTTGGGTTGACCATTCCTTTCATTATCCTCGCTTATCACGCCCTCCGTCGGATTTTCGTGATCCACATGATGGCGGCGGTGCTATTTTTTGCGCTATTCATGCTCCTTTTGCAAAAAGTTCCTCCTTTCATCGGCGAACCATTGGAAGTCATCGTCATTGGCGGCGCTATCTTGGGCGCTGGAGGAGGACTCATCATCCGCAATGGTGGATGCATCGATGGAACGGAGATCCTAGCTATTATCATCAACCGCAAACGGGGGTATACCGTAGGGCAAGTGATCCTCTTCATCAATATCTTTGTCTTCGGCGCCTATGGATGGATTTTTCAAGACTGGCATATCGCCTTACGCTCCTTGATGATGTATATCGTTGCGTTTAAGATGATGGATATGGTGATTGTAGGCCTCGATGAACTTAAATCGGTCATGATCATCTCTTCCAAACCAAAAGAACTCGGCGAAGTGATCATTAAAGAGCTGAATCTGGGTTTTACGATTATGCATGGCAGAGGGGGGTTTTCCGGTGAATCACGCGAAATTCTTTTTATCATCGTAGAACGCCTTGATCTTGCCGATCTTAAAGAGATCGTGTTGAAGGAAGATCCACGTGCCTTTATGGCAATTGAAAATCTGCACGAAGTCGTTTATGGTAAGCATGCGCATTTGACGCATAGTAAGCGTACTCGATCTAAACTTCTCAAAGGGAAAATTTAGTGCGCAGTCCCTACCTTCCTATCCCTGCAGCTACCGATGCCTGGAAAGTGTTTCGCATCCTTTCTGAATTCGTTGAAGGCTTTGAAACAATGGTGGACCTTGGACCATCGGTCGCTATTTTCGGTTCTTCGCGCATCAAGGAAAATGACCCCTATTATAATGTCGGCGTAAAATTGGCTGGAAAAATCGCCCAAAGGGGCTTTGCCATTATCACAGGCGGCGGGCCCGGCATCATGGAAGCTTCCAACGAAGGCGCACGAACAAGCGGTGGTAAATCTTGTGGTCTTTGTATTGATGTGCCTAATGAGCAACCAAATCCGTTCATCGATAGCGATTACCTGCTTAAATTTCGCTACTTCTTTGTGAGAAAGGTCATGTTTGTGCGCTATGCGCAGGCCTTTGTTGTTTTGCCTGGCGGGTATGGCACATTGGATGAACTCTTTGAGGCATTGACCTTGATTCAAACAAAAAAGAGTAAGCAATTTCCCATCTATCTTGTTGGAAAAGAGTACTGGGAAGGTCTTATAGACTGGTTGAAAAAACAAGCCATGGCCAGTGGAAATTTATCACCCTCCGACCTTGATCTTTTTATCGTAACCAATGATCTCGACGAAATCGCTAGCGGTATCGCAGATTTTTATGCTGCAACAAAAACCCTTGAAAATTTTTGAGATTCATATGCAAACCTCTACACCAATCATCGGTTCCATCGTTTCTTTTTCAATAGAAGATTTAATGAAAAAGTTCGTCAATGAACTCGATCTTAAACTCGTCGCTGGTAAAAAAGGCATGGGTCGATTGATCCACAACCCTATCGTACAACTGCCCGGTGTGAGTTTGACTGGGTTTCTAGATAGTTACATCAGCGATCGACTTTTGATCTTTGGGGCTTCAGAAATCCTCTATCTAGCTGAGTTTGACCGTCAAACATGCATGAGCCGCTTGAGTTCTATTCTCCGTGAGGACACCCCAGCCGTTTTCGTAGCACAATCAATAGAGCCTCCACAGGAACTGATCGATCTGTGCGATACACAAAATATCCCTCTTTTCCGTTCATCGATGTCTGCCATCGGTCTTTTAGGAAAATTGAACTACCATCTGGCAGAAGAATACGCTCCGATGATGTCGTTCCTGGGAACCTTCGTTGAGGTCTTCGGCGTCGGAATCCTTTTACAAGGAGAAGATGGGATCGGCAAAAGCGAAGCTGCGCTGGGGCTTGTCGACCGAGGTCAGCGTCTGATAGCCGATGAATCGATTGTCATCAAACTCAAGCATAAAACCTATCTCGAAGGTACTGGTGCTGATAATACGCGCCATATGATCGAAATTCGTGGGATTGGCATGATTGATGTCGCGCTTCTCTATGGATCAGTCTGTGTGCGAGACCATAAAAATGTTGATATGTTGATCGAATTAGAAAATTGGGATAATAACAAAACCTACGATCGCCTAGGCCTAGAAGACAGGACGACGACGATGATGGGGCTCCACGTCCCCTGCTACTTGCTTCCTGTCAAACCCGGCCGAGACGTCGTATTGCTGATAGAAACATTAGCCAGAAACCATCGTCTCAAGCAAATGGGTATCCATTCAGCACGTCAGTTTAGCCAGAGATTGAGCACAGCGATCGCCAAAAAGCAAGAAGAACTGCTCGAGCAAAAGCCTGTAGCTGAGTGACCTTTACTCAACTTTGCAACTTTCAAAATGTTGCTGAGGGATTTTGCTGCTTCTAGTTCAATCTTTAGTTTTTTGGAAGATTTTCTATAAGAAGAGCAAAAACACCTCTGAGTCCACGAAAACGTTCTTTATAGTCCAAGCCATAGCCCACCACAAAGCGGTCTTCGATCTCAAAAAGGATATAGGTAGGATGATAGGGAATTTTTCTAGGGACCCGTTTAGAAAGCAAAACGAGGGTCTTCAAACTCGCAGGCTTCTTTTCCTGAATACGCGTTTGAACCGCTGTCAAGGTATTACCCGAGTCAAAAATATCGTCGATGATCAATACATCTTTCCCTTCAATCTCAAATTGGTCGAGACCGGAAATTCTCAGCCTCCCTCTTAACTGCCCGCCAACTCCGTAACTAGAACAACGGATAAATTCTACCGAATAGGAACATTGCAAATGACGAATGAGATCCGCCACCAAGCAAATAGACCCTTTAAGGAGGCCTATGATAAAAAGTTCTTTTCCTTGGTAATCGCGATCGATGATTTCGGCGATCTCGATAATCCGGTCGACAATTGTCTCTTCAGGAATCAAGAGCTCAAGGAACGTTTCCTGAGAGCTATTCACGTTGTTCATTGAACGTACATCCTTCGGCGATGAGTTGGTCTATATAAGTAATCGTATACTCATTGTTGAGAAATCGACTATTCTCGAACATGTAAAGAAAGAATAGAATCGTGGAGTGGACACCGCCAATATGAAACTCTTTCAGAGCGCGCTTTGCGACCATGATGGCTTCTTGCCGTGAATCTCCTTTTACGATGAGCTTAGCAATCATCGAATCGTAATTAGGGGGAATCCGATAGCCTGAATAGCAAGCACTATCAATGCGCACATGCGGTCCGCCTGGTGGTATATAATATTCGAGAATGCCAGGCGATGGCGCAAAGTTATGGGCTGGATCTTCAGCGTTGATCCGGCACTGTATGACATGACCGTTGTATTGAATGTCTTTCTGTTTAAGCTTGAGCTTTTCCCCCTGGGCAATTTTGATCTGTAGACGGGCAAGGTCGATCCCTGTTACTTCCTCTGTGATGGTGTGCTCAACTTGAATGCGCGTATTGACTTCCATGAAATAAAAATTGCGATCCTCATCTAACAGAAACTCGACGGTACCAAGAGAGTGATAATTTGCGGCACGAACAATTTCAATAGCAGCTTCGCAGATTTTTTTACGCAGAGCCGGTGTTAGGATTGGACTAGGAGTTTCTTCGATCAGTTTTTGACGTCTTCTTTGGATCGTACAATCCCGTTCACCAAGATAAAGATAATTACCGTGCTTATCGCCTACAACTTGTATCTCGATGTGACGTGGGTTGACGATCATCTTCTCAAGATATACATCGGGGTTATTGAAGCTTACTTCTGCTTCCGTTCTTGCAGAGGAAAATTGTCTAGCAAAATCATCGGGATCGGTAACAATCCTTATCCCTTTACCACCGCCGCCAGCTACAGCTTTGATAAAGATAGGAAAACCTAGACGCCTCGCTTCTTTTAACGCCTCAGAAACATCTTGAATGACACCATCCGATCCAGGAATTGTCGGACACTTTACACTTTTAGCAATCGTCTTAGCCTTCGCTTTATCGCCTAAAAGGGTAATCGCCTCATGGGAAGGGCCAATGAAGTTAAGACCGCAGCTTTCACAAATGGAGGCAAAGCCGGCATTTTCGCTCAGAAACCCATATCCGGGGTGTACAGCATCCGCACCGGTGATTTCGCAGGCAGAAAGAATGTTAGCAATTTTTAGATAAGACTTTTGCGAAGGAGCCTCGCCAATACAAATTGCTTCATCCGCTTGCAATACATGCAATGCTTCCGCGTCGGCCTGAGAATACACAGCAACTGTCTGCAACCCTAGATCATGGCAAGCTCGGATAAGGCGCACGGCAATTTCGCCACGATTTGCAATGAGTACTTTTTTCATAATTGTTTATTGAATCCGAAAGAGCTTTGTGCCAAATTCTACAGGATGCGCATTATCAACGCAGATCTCCATCACTATCCCATTAATGCCTGCCTTGACTTCGTTCATCACTTTCATCGCTTCGATGATGCAAACGACGGTGTTCTCATCAACTTTATCGCCTACTTTGACAAATGCTGGATCATCCGGTGATGAAGAAGAATAAAAAGTACCTACCATAGGAGAGCTGATATGTTTGCCTGGAACCTTAGTTTCCTCTTTAACAGGAATGGTTTCATCGGGAGCGGCTGAAGAAGAGGGCACATGATGAGATGCGGCACTGCTTGGAAAACGATGATGGGCTTCAAATGGCGGATGATACATAGGATGGAATATAGCCTGTGTCTGGGCTGGTTGCGCTGTAAAAGCTTCATGTCTCTCTAAGTGCACTTCAAAGCCATCTTTTTCTTTGATACTTGCTTTTTTGATGCCAGCCCGCTCCATAGCTGCCATTAGCTCTTTGATCTGCTTCAATTCCACAAAAATGCTCCTTTATACCTCTAAGAATCTGTCTCTAATTGAATTTTAAACCCTCTGGATATATTCATTTAATTGGGTATCGACCTTAATGATATCGCCCGATTCGACAAACATCGGCACATCGATTCTTGCTCCAGTCTCAAGAATCGCTGTCTTGCCATCATTGGCCATTGGGTTCTCATTTTCTGCGCCCTCTGTTTTAACGACCATCAACTCAAGAAACTGAGGCAACTCAACAGAAAAGACCGAGTCGCCATAAAACATGGCCTTGATCTCTATGCCTTCCTTGAGATAATTGACTTTGTCCCCGATCACATCACGAGGAACAATGACTTGGTCAAGGCCTCCGATGTCTAGAAAAAGATAATCTTTACCTTCCAGATAAAGAAATTCCAATCTCCGTTCTGAAAGGGAAACATCCTGGACAGGCTGGCCAGGTTTAAAGTTCTTTTCGATCGTCTCATCCGTCATCAAGTTTTTTAGCTTGGTCTTGATGAAGGGCGTGCCCTTAGGAACGGTTACTTTGACAGTGGATTCGACACGATAAATTTTCCCGTCAAGGGAAAGTGTCATTCCAGGGGCAATTTGATTACTTGTGGTCATATTGAACCTTCACTCCTCGCTTCATATCTTTCAACGATCGCAATGAGTTCATCGATATGCCTGATGGCATGATCGACGACACAAGCGCGGGGGGTAAAACTCCCTTTGGATCCACTATGCGAGTCCTCTGGGCAAAATGGCATAGTTAGACCAAAAGGGTCTTTTACGATACGCTCATGATCTTCTTCCTTTTGGAACGCCTGGAAGCCCCGTCCTTTTAAAAGACGTACGGTCTGACAGCCTAGTTCTTTAGCAGGTTGAAGATCGATCATTACGCGGTCGCCTACAACAATCGTCTTCTGTGGAGCTTGATTATACTCCTCCAGCAACGCTGCGTAGTGAATTTTTTTATTTCTTTCAGCAGTGACAATGATCTTACTAAAAAGGCTTGGATCGAAGCCAGCTTTTTTCAGCTTATACTGTTGAAGTTCCTCCCGCCCAATGGTCACAATTGCAAGTCTATGAGAACTAAGAGCTTGTACAACGTCTTGGGCGTTCTGCATAGCCAGGATAGGAATCTCTGGATCTGGAATAGATCGCAGAATCTCTGTAGCTCCATCGATGATCTCTCCAGAAACACCATAATGTTCAAGAAACGTTTTTAAAGCAGAATTCCCGCAAGGTGCACCCTGATTGAGCTCCATTAAACACTTATAAGCCGCGACGCATTCGTCAGACCTTCCTATTTTCTGCAGGGCGAACACGAGCGCCTTTTTAAGCTGAAAAGGCGTTATGCTTTCTGATGTATCGATGAGTGTGTCGTCGAGGTCAAAGATGATGAACAATCTTCATCAACTCCTGAGCAAGTTTTTTTGGATCATGGCGGATCAAGTTGCGCTTGATAAAGTCCGTTGCCGGCACCCCTTTGAGCTCGCCAAGGAGAGGAGCTAAAATAATGCGCGAGTCATCGGTAAGATCATTCTCTACGAGATCCCCTTCCTCAGCATAGACCTCGATCAATGCCTGTGGAGGCTTTTGATCATTGACGAGAATATAATCAAAAATATCCTCACCGATGAAACGATGAACTTCTTTCAGATAATCGCTTACCTTGAAGCTCGTCGTTTGCCCTTTACGATTCATCAAGTTGACCACAAAAGTTTTTTTCGCCTGGCTGCTGCGCAACGCATCGACAACGCCATCGACGAGAAGATTAGGGATAAGCGAGGTGTGTAATCCCCCCGGACCTAGAACGAGCAGATCAGCATTGTAAATTTCATTGATCGCATATGGATTCGCTTTAGGATACGGCTCTAAAAAGATCGATTTATATCCTTGGTCGATATCCTGGGAAAGATAGATGTCTTTTTCCCCTTCTAAGAGTGTGCGATCTGCTAAAATCATCTTAAGGCGCACTTGGTGCGTTGTCACCGGAATGACCTTACCCTTAATATTGAGAATTTTCCCCGCCTCTTCAACAGCTTTTTCGAAACTGCCCGTTACTTTTTCAAGGGCTGAAAGCAAAAGATTACCGAAGCTATGACCACCGAGCCCGCCGTTTTCAAAACGATAGTTCATCAAACTCCGCATCAACCTCGAAGAATCGGAAAGAGCGACCAGACATTGCCTTACATCCCCTGGTGGTAAAACACCAAGCTCATCGCGTAAAATACCGGTGCTCCCCCCATCATCTGCCATAGAAACAATCGCGCTTAAATCAACGTCGTAGTTCTTAAGTCCTTTTAATACTGTAAAATTGCCTGTTCCACCGCCGATAACGACAATTTTTTTCATGCCAGTCCCTCCTTTCTTAGAGACAGGAGCGCCTGATGTAAATCTTTTTGTTCAAACACATAACTTCCAGATACCAGAATATTAGCGCCGGCTTCGACACAAAGATTCGAAGTTTTGTTATCGATCCCTCCGTCAACTTCAATGGCAAAGGGAGGAGGAAGCGCGCTTTTTTGTTCATTAGCTTTGAAGACCTTGCCTCCTTCACGGATGCCCATTTGATTGCACATATCCCGTACAAAGCGAATCTTAGGCAAAGTTTCTTTTATAAACCCCTGGCCGCCAAACCCAGGGTTCACGGTCATGAGCAAAATCAAGTCGCAATGTAATAAGAACCGAGGAATTAACGATTCGGAGGTGTCGGGGCAAAAAGCTAAACCAACCTGTGCATTGCAACGCCGAGCATAATTCAGCGTATCTTCGACATCTTCTGTCGCCTCAAAGTGAAAAATAACCCTTTGCGCCCCGGCCTTTATGAAGGCTTCGATGTAATCATAAGGGTTGTACATCATCAAATGCACTTCAAGAAAGAGATTGGTCGAACGGCGAATCGCAGCGACAGCTTGTGGACTAAAGGCTAAGTTCGGTACAAAATGGGCATCCATGACGTCGATATGAATCCCATCTGCCCCAGCTACTTCAAGACGCTTAGCTTCATCTGCTAAACGGCCTACATCCGCTGCCATAATCGAAGGAAGTACTGTGACAGGCCATTTAGTCATGCGAAACACGAAATTGAATTTTAAAATATTAGAGCAAAAGTAAAAGGAGATTATTACAGAGACTTACTCCAATGTCAAGAAGAGGGATGAACGAGGACACAGCACATACAATTGAATCAATTTTTTGAAACCTTTGAAAAGCGTCAACCATCGTGCTGGCCCCCTTGGGCCTCACCTCACGTTGCCAAATCGTAGCGCAGAAGAAGCGCGATCAGCGCGTAGGGGGCTGTGCAGTGAGCCTGTGAAAAAACAGAGATTCAAAGCGCTTTTGCGAGCTTTTTCTCTGTACTACAGAGTTTCATTAATTTTGCCAATATTTCCCGATAAAAAAAATGTCAAAATTAATGAAACACTGTAGTACACGACAAAATTTTTCGATAGCGCTTTGAATCTCTGTTTTTTCACAGCCTCAGTGCACGCCCGCTCTACGAGCACACGATTTGGCAACGTGAGGTGAGGCTCAAGGGGGCCCCCAGCGGGGGACTCCCGACGCGCAGCACTGTGTCCTCGACATGTGTGATGATTGACGCTTTTCAAAGGTTTTAAAAAAATTGATTCGATTGTATGTGCCCTGTGAACGAGGACACGGCACATTATTTGGTCGTCAGTCCTAGAAAAACTCTTTGAGGCCTTGGATCCCACACAAACACTTCTTTTTTAGATTCTTTTTTAGGAGGAGATAGCTGCCTTCTTCGTTGCACCTGTTTAGAAACAAGATGTTTTACTCGTAGAGGCCGAACCTGCACTTTAGGTAGGCCGCTCTTGAATAACGATTCCAAGGTAGAATTTGCGAATGTCTGAACCATTCCTGGCAGGAAGACTCTTTCAAAAACTTTTCTAAATTCTTCTGGAGCTATCCCCTGACTTTCCAGCCAGCCATAGATATACTCCTCCTCGCGTGGTGAATAGGCACGGGTTTCTCCCATAGCTATTTTGCTTTGAACGACTAAGCGCTCAAATGGTGTGAGAGTACCCTTTGAACCTTTGGCATAGAGGCCTTCACGATCGATAGGCGTTGCTCCTTGAGCATAAATCCCATCGCCGTAAGAGGTGTGCATCGCTGGGGAGAAAAGTGCTAGATTGTAGCGGCGTGCATCTACACGGCTCCCTTTTTGTTGGTCTTTTCGTAAATATTTGAGCAGTTCTTTTTCTTCGTCAAAGGAGAGGAGTACAAGGCGTACTTTTTGTGGGTCTTCCCTATCTTGGATGAGGAGCGTCGATCCAAGTGGCCTTTGATTGCCTCGGAAAAGAGGGCCGGCGCCCGAAGCGCTAGCGGCATTGAAGGAGGTCATCAAACAAGGGGTAAAAAATCTGCTTATTTTTTTCTGGGGGGGGGAAATGGCCCCTTCATCTAGGAGAAGTGTATCGGCCAATGTGAGAAGGGGGCGGTTTCTCTTATCCTTCAGAAAATCAGAGAGTGAGACTGTCTCAGACAGGGAGTAGGGTGTGAAAAACTCCTCTTCGAACATCTTCGCAGGATCTATCCAAGGAAGCGGCTCGCACCAATCTTCAACTTTTCGTAAGGTGAGATTGACTTCTCGCTGATTTTCCTGCTCGTTTTCTTGCTCGGTCTCTTTTTCTGTTTCTTGCTCGAGTTCAACCTCGGTCTCTTGTGCGGCATTTTGCTTGGTCGGCAAGGTTTCTGGTACGAGTGGTCGTTTAGGATTTACCGCTTTGTCGATGATCTTTTGCATTTGCTGGTCGAGGCCATCGATATCCAAGATCTTTTCCAGTTGATCGCCAAGATCTTCTCTAAGGATTTTTTCGTACTTCTCGAACCAAGCACTTAGTTTGGCGATTAACGATTTGTGATGACGGTGTAAGACTTGCTCTGCTTTTTCGAGGACTTCATTTTGTCCAAATTGTTTGTAAGGTTCATCTTTCACGGTAGTGGTCGTGAAACTATGGAGTTCTTCGTAAGCTGGCTTTTGCCATTTTTCCACTTCGACAGCATCGAAGAGCGCCTCACATTGTTTGAGAAGAGCGCTATCTAACATCTGGTAGATCGCTTTAGGATGATTGATCATCTGTGTCCGTACTTCGCGTTGGACGATGTAAGACAGCAGATCGGAGGAGGTGAGTTCCTCTAAGGGTTTTTTAGCCTTTTCTGCAATCAGGGAAGCCGTATCCTCAAGAGCCGCAAAAAGCAAGCACTGCCCTTTATCTAGGCCGCGCATACGCCATCCTGCTTGCTCGGCTTGCTGATAATCGGTGTTTTTATTGATCGTAATGATCGCAGCAGCATTGAATGTTTGAGTAATGTCGGCTCCGATTGTTTGATGCTGGGGATAAAAGGTAAAGCGCTCGGCAGGGTCTTTATCGAGATCGGCATTGTAAAACTGGGGCTCTGCTTTGCCCTGTTCCAAAACGAGTTTTTTATTCTTGTCGTAATAGACAACAGATTCAATTGGTGTTTCTTGCGTCTTGCCCCATTCTAAGATCGCTTTGGCAACTTCTATAGGGGGAAGATCTTTGAACAAAGCTCCACGGTCGATGAGAGCGCGGAGGTTATGGTCTTGGATTTCCTTATGGGCGGCGGCTCTCTTAAGGGTCTCTTTTAAGAGTTCGAGGGGTTTGAGGCTATTTTTTAGGATGAGGGGTTTTTCGATTTTTTCAGAACAAACGAGGGTTTTCCCTCTAATGGTCTCATCTGTTGTGACCTCAAAACGGGAAGAGAGACTGTCTTTATCTCGCTCAACGGTTCCAGAAACGCCATGAACGCGATAGAGCATATCGACGAGTGTTTTTCCATTGCTGCTGATGTAGCCAGGATGCTGCTTGATGAGGGGGAGGACGCAGCGGTTGATGAAGTGAAGAAGGAGCCGTGGCTTTTTGGAAATTTCCTTAGCGATTTCTTCGCATTGTTTCGTGTTGATGGTTTCCAAGGGATATTTCTTAGCCAATGTTTTCCCTAATAAGCTTACATAGCGTCCATAAGCACGGGTTTTTTCTGGAGCAAGGGAAGTGCGCTTGACTTCTGTCAGCATTTCACTACGAATTTTCTCGCTATGGAACTTCACGAGTTTTCCTGGTACGCCTTCTTTCAAGTAGGACTGGAAGGTATAGCTGATTTGCTCTTGATAGCTTGCAAACTCTGATTCTGGACGAGGTTTTAAGGCTCCTCCATGTCGAGTTAAATACTGGGCTGTGACAAACGCTCGTTCCTCGCGTCTGTCACAGCATTTTTTTGCTTGCCGTTTTTGGTGGAACATCCAAGAGACCTATTTAGAACAAGACTATGCTGGAATAATTTCGCTGTGACAGACGCGAGGAACGAGTGTTTGTCACATCCCAGTTAAATACATTCTTTTAGAGTTTCTATAAAGACCTCACGCGCATTCAGGTCTTCTGTAAAATAGATAAATCCTAAATACAAAGTATCGGCCATCTGAATAGCCACCGTAGGTAGTAATGTAGAGGGTATGCTGAGAGGCTCCAAACGAAGCGCTACCTTACTTTTGAGACCAAGATCTTCGCTGCGAATGAGGACATAAAGAATTCTATCCTCTTCCTTGGCCACGATTTCTGTTTCCCCGTTTCTTGAGGAGCCGCTGTCAGCGAGCTTTAAAAACATGACAAATAAATTTTTTATATATTCAGGATCGAGCAGCCCTCGTTGTTCAATCGGTAAGATCGAATGAAAAAAATTCTCCAGCAGAAGATCTTGTTGTTTGGCCGCGCCACCAAGCGCCTTTTGCACTTTTTCAAACACTTCAATCTGCCTGGAGATCATCCCGCCATTATAATCACGCACTTCACCGACGACCTGCCTGAGTTCCCCTAAAACAGCCTGTCTCGCTCGGAAAAGATCGAGCGAATGGTCGCTTCGCACAAAGGGAGCAACTGGAAGGCGAATGCGGACGACCGAGGCTTCTTTAGGATATTTTCTCCAAACAGTGCCTACCCGCTTGACGCGATCGATAGAAAATGCATAACTCATAGCTGCTTTTTCGAAGAGTCCTTGGATCGAGCTGGCATGCGGCAATAAAATACGTAGCATGATCACCGTGAAGGAAATTTCACTATCGGTATGCTCATCAAAGGAGATGATCACTTGAGGAATATCGCGCAGATAGCGCAGCTCTTGGCTGAGGATGACGATGTTTTTCATCACCTCTTCCTCATTCCTTGGCATGAACACCGGCCTCGTTAATTGCTGAACCCTTTTTTTGAGATCTTCACCAAGCTCGCGCCGCAAAAGACGAATCTCCTCCGCCGTAAATTCATTGCTGTTGCTCTTCATCACCTCGAGATAGATCGTCATGACCTTTTCCTCTTTACGATGCTCGACAAACACTGAATCTTGAACGAGATCGACCGTGGGGATAAACCGCTGCAAAGCATGCAGCAGATATCGATCTTCAAAAACTTCGTTATCTTTGAGGAAATTCAATGCAACAAGGATGCCAAGAACACGTTTGTATCCGAACGGAAGATGAAGTCTTGTAAGTCCAATCTTCATCTTGAGATGGCGCCGTTCGGGAAGGAGTTCCATTCTATGTTTGATTTCACGCCGCATTAGATAAAAATAACAAATCAAACGCACCATTTGGCGCACTTCCCTAGGTGCCTTGAATTCCGACCGCCCTGCAATGAGGAAATGCTGCATTTGAGTAAAAATATCTGAATCAAAATCATTCGGGCGATAATGCAATAAAGAAGAGATTCTCTCTTGAATCAGTGCAGTTTTTTCATCAACTGCTAACCCTTTGATTTCAAGAATTTTTGCCGCATGATAAACGGAACTAATCCCTAATCGTACTTCTGTTTCAAGAATCGGCAAGTTTCGCAACGCCTGCTCGAATTCAGCGATATCATTCAAATGCACGACAATTTCAGCCAACGTGTAAATATGATCATCAAAATCGGGAATGCGAAAATCGATGGCAAAAAAAAGGCCGATATTCACCTTTTTACCGGGAAGAAGCCATCGATGGATCATTTCGTAGAAGAACTTACCGGCGCCTATGCGAAAGGCACTGACCAAAAAAATAGAAATGTTCAGCGTGACAGGATCCCATACCACCCATCGGAAAAGAGGAAATGTCAAACGAAACTCCGCCCAACGTTGTTTTAACGTATGAAGGGAAGGTTCATCCAACGCTTCCTCCTCAGCCGGCATGAGCCGTTTTATTGCACTGACGACAGCGCTATTGTATAAGAACGCGTTGGGATGATCCGTCGAGTCGTTGAAGATCGTTTGTACTTCTGGAAAATTAGCAGTGGACTGGCTAAACTGCCCCTTCCTAACAAACTCATCCATATCATCGCGTTCATTAAGCACTTGGTCACGCGAAAGATAAAAGCCCATTTGATTAACCATCTTCTTATCAACTCAAGTTATCAGTTGTTGTGTAAGCGAAGGATTCATCGCATCTTCTTCATAGATACATTCATTTACCGCAGCTTTTTCGTCTTGCCCGATCCACGTTCCAAGACGTTCGATCTCCACTGGGTATTCCACTGTTTTGGCCTCATGAAAAGAGAGCACGTGCAAGGGCAACCCATTGTTTTTTGCCATGAGCACACTCCTTGGATGAAGCACTTTTGCGCCCTTTTGCGCCATTTGAAGCATAGCATCATAGCTCAACGAGTTGAAAAAAGCGGCCGACGCATCAGTTTTCGGGTCGGAATTGTAGATCCCTGAAACGTCCTTGTAAAACTCCACTTTTTCAGCATGCAAAGCAACAGCAATAGCAACAGCAGTTGTATCGGACCCCCCTCGACCTAATGTGGTGATCTCCCCTTTTCGGCTAACTCCCTGAAACCCTGCCACGATGACAATTTTTTCTTCTTCGAGGTGAGGTTGAAGCCTCCAAGGGCGCATTTCCACGATTTTCGCATCAGCGTGCTCGTTACTTGTGATGATCCCCGACTGACTTCCCGTGAAACTAATTGCCTCCATCCCCTTAAGATCAAGAGCCATTGCCAGTAAGGCAATACTCATCCTTTCCCCAACAGAGAGCAACATATCCAGTTCTCTCCTTGGAGGGTTCGGGTGTACCTGCTTCGCTAAACGAAGCAGGTCGTCCGTTGTCGTCCCCATCGCGCTAACGACAACCACAATGCGGGAATAAATCCGCTTTCGTTTTTCGATGATGTCCGCGATCGTCCCAAATAGCCCGACCTCAGCAACAGCCGCCCCGCCAAATTTAAGTACCAAAGTTCGCATAAATCGGAGATAATGTAGTAAATTTTTGATTAATAAGCAATCAAGATTTTCCTTAAATTGCCACTTGCGGAAAGCCTAACCTTCATCCCTAATTTTGTGAAAGCTTGATCACCATCATCGAATTTTCGCGATTGCCTAAATACTAATCTTTTGTTACCTTATTTGCGTTAACTGAATGGCTCGTCTTTTCCTCGATTCTTCCTTTAGCCTTTCTGTTTGTTCGTCGAGGAATTTTTTCCGTAATATCCGCGGATTTATGGAAGATGATTGCATTCGGTTGTTTTATTATGATCAGGAGAAACCCTAAACATGTCCAAAACCCTTAAACAAGACTGGAATCAAAGCAAAATCATCGACGATGTTGCGTTCCAGGAAGAAGATGCTCAGCAATTCCGCAACCTATTGAACCATCGCGAAGAAGGCGAAGGAACTGGTAGCGTTTCCTCAATGACTACCGGCCAGGTTTTGAAAGGTAGAATCGTTGAAATCACTAAAGATTATGTTGTTGTCGATGTCGGACTTAAATCCGAAGGACTCGTACCAATTGAAGAATTTACTGAACCTTTAGAATTAGTCCTAGACAATGAAGTAGAGGTGTTTCTCGACCAAACAGAAGGTGAAGATGGGCAGATTGTCCTCTCTAGGGAGAAGGCAGGGCGCTTGCGTCAATGGGAATACATTTGCAACCACTGCAAAGAGGGTTCCATTGTCAAAGGGAAAGTCGTTAGAAAAGTTAAAGGCGGGCTCATGGTCGATATCGGGATGGAAGCATTCCTCCCCGGTTCGCAAATTGACAACAAACGCATCAAAAATCTCGACGAATATCTCGATCAGACCTTTGATTTCAAGATTCTCAAAATCAATACCGAAAGAAAAAATATCGTCGTTTCTCGTAGGGAATTGCTCGAAGAGGAGCGGATTTTCCGCAAAGCAGAGCTCCTTGAGAATATTAATGAAGGAGAAGTCCGAAAAGGCATTGTGAAAAACATCACCGATTTTGGCGTCTTTCTTGATATGGACGGCATCGATGGACTCCTCCATATTACTGACATGACTTGGAAAAGAATCAAACATCCTTCAGAAATGGTGCATCTTGGCCAAGAGCTCGAGGTGATGATCCTGCATGTAGATAAAGAAAAAGGACGTGTTGCTCTCGGGATGAAACAAAAAGAATCCAATCCTTGGGAAGAAATTGAAAAGCGTTATCCTCCAGGCACACGCATTCGAGGAAAAATTGTCAACCTCGTTCCTTATGGAGCCTTCATCGAAATCGAGCCAGGGATCGAAGGACTCATTCACGTTTCTGAAATGTCATGGACGAGAAATGTTACTGATCCGAGCGAAGTTGTTAACAAAGGCGATGAACTGGAAGCCATTGTGCTTTCTGTGCAAAAAGAAGAAGGGAAAATTTCTCTCGGTTTAAAGCAAACCGAGAAAAATCCCTGGGAAGACATAGATAATAAATATCCCGTGGGTTCTAGCGTTGTTGCAGAAATTCGCAACCTCACGAACTATGGAGCATTTGTCGAGCTTGAGCCAGGCATCGACGGGTTGATTCATATCTCCGATCTGAGCTGGATTAAAAAAGTTTCCCATCCTTCCGAAGTGCTCAAGAAAGGGGATAAGGTAGAAGCAATCATTCTCTCGGTCGATAAAGAAAGCAAAAAAATCACTCTCGGCGTAAAGCAACTAAGTTTAAATCCTTGGGAAGATGTTGAGAGAAATATGCCTGTTGGATCCCTCGTCAAAGGCATTGTGACAAAGATCACAGCGTTTGGCGCCTTTGTGGAGCTAGAAAATGGCATCGAAGCCCTCGTTCATGTATCTGAGCTTTCCGATCAGCCTTTTGGCAAAGTTGAAGATGTCATCTCAAAAGGTCAGGAAATCACAGCTAAAGTGATTAAACTCGATCCGGAACATAAAAAAATAGCGTTGTCCATCAAAGAATATCTAGTCGATACGAACAAGTTCAGCCGTGATGACATCATCGTAGGGAACAAGGGACGCTCAGCCAATGCTAAGAAAGGCAAGGAAAAGGAGAAGCGTTCTGCAAAGGAACGTGATGAACATGGTGATGAAGAAGAGACGGAAGGCTAAAACCTATAAGCGCTCTTCAAAAGAGGTAAGTGTTCGGGTTCTTTACCTGGATTCGAGCGCCGGCGAGGCAGGTCTCAACATTTACCAAAAAGGCGAAGGAGCAACTCCCTTCGCCTTGTGATAAACCTTTTAACGGCAGGGTAAAATACGATGAATAAAGATCTGGTTGCCATATTTGAATACCTCGAAAGGGAAAAAGGGATCAAAAGAGATATCATTATCTCTGCGATCGAAGAATCCCTTAAGGCAGCCGCGCGTAAAAGCATTAAAGGCCTTATCAACGTCACTGTTCAAATCAATGGCAAATCGGGCGCCATCGATGTCATTGCACAAAAAGAAGTTGTAGACAAAGTGACGATCCCTGAAGAAGAAATTCTTCTTGAAGAGGCGCGCAAGAGCACTCCGGAAGCGGAAATCGGCGATTGGGTCGATATCACAGTTACCCCTCAAGACTTTGGCCGTATTGCCGCTCAAACCGCAAGACAAATCATTGCGCAGAAGTTGCGAGCCGCTGAACGCGATGTCATTTATGAAGAATACAGGCACCGCCAAGGCGAAATCATTTCCGGCGCTGTAAAAAGAATCGTTCGAGGATCCACCCTCATCATAGACCTTGGTAAAGTCGAAGCGATCATGCCAGAGCGTTACTATCCCAAAACAGAAAAATACAATGTTGGCGATCGTGTTCAGGCCCTATTATTAGAAGTACACGATACAGAAAACGGCGGGGCTGAAGTGATTTTATCTCGCAGCCACCCGCAATTCGTTGAACAACTTTTCATTCAAGAAGTCCCTGAGCTTTCCGATGAAACTGTGATCATTGAAAAAATTGTTCGAGATGCAGGCTATCGCACAAAGCTAGCCGTCCGCTCTCAAGATCCTAAAGTCGATCCTGTTGGCGCATGTGTTGGCATTCGAGGCACTCGCGTTAAAAACATTATACGAGAACTCAACAACGAAAAAATTGATATCTTTGCTTTTTCCGAAGATCCAGTACAGCTTTTACAGAATGCGTTGTCACCTATCCAGATTAAAAAAATCAACGTTTCGGATGATGGGCAGACCATTTCGATTGTAGTAGCTGACGAAGATTATCCAACAGTCCTAGGAAAGAGAGGAATGAATGCTCGGCTCAACGGACAACTCATCGAAGCCGAGCTACTTGTCCAAAAAATGAATGATTATCAAAACGCTCTTTCTATTGAACGTGCACAGTTGGCTCTCGGTGATGATCCAACACTTGATGCACCGTTATATGTCGAGGGTATGAGTTCAATGATTCTAGAAAGTTTGATCAGTGCAGGTTATGATACGCCGCGCAAATTGCTCAATTCTAGTCCAAAAGAGCTCTCTTCGATTCCTGAGATCAGCCTTGAAATGGCCGATAAGATCTTAGATCAAATCCGAAAAAAGAGGACCTAAGCATTGGCTAAAAATCTTAAGCTTAACATCAAAAATGCGCAGCTTGCTGAAGCTCTTAAGCTGAATAAAATAAAAAAACCGTCAGTACTAAAAGCGAAAAAGAAAGCTGAAGAAGTCGAGCCGATCGTTCATGAAGTTGAAGCACTAGGCGCGAAAACGGAAGCAGAACCAGTGATTCGTGAAGTGAAGCATGCTCCAGAAGCACCATCTGCTCCTCCTGCGCATGTTCACGAAGCTGAAGCCGCCGCGAAGGCACAGCCCATAGAAGAAGTAGAAAAACACGAAGAGCTTAAACCCGTGAAACGCGCTGAGCCTACACCTTCGCAAAAACCGCAACCCTCTGCTTTTTCTGCCCCACCACAGAACCCAGCAACGCATCGTCCTCACCATGAAGGACCACGCGAGGCGGAATCAGGTGGATATCGTCAGCAACCACCAAGAGCAGGTGGAGGTTATCAGGGCCACCAACAAGGAACAGGTGGTTATCGGCAACAAGGACCCGGCGGTGGTGGATATCGTCCACAACAGCAAGGAACTGGCGGTGGTGGATATCGTCCGCAACAGCAAGGAACTGGTGGTGGTGGATATCGTCCGCAACAGCAAGGAACTGGTGGTGGTGGATATCGTCCGCAACAGCAAGGAACTGGCGGTGGTGGATATCGTCCGCAACAGCAAGGACCAGGTGCAGGATATCGTCCAGCAGGGCCAAGGCCCCCCTATCGTGGACCCTCAGGTAGTGAATCTAGAGGTCCAGGTGGAAGCGGCGTAGGCAGACCTCCATACCCACCTGGTGGCGAACCGGCTAAACCGGGAGCTCTATCCAAAGCACCTCCTTCAGGGGCATCCGTTGAAGTGCGAAAAAGCAGCGTAAAAGATTTTAGAGATGTCAAACCGCTCAAAAAGACTCTTTCCGATACAAAAACCTTCGATTCACGTGACCGCCAAGGATTGCGCGACACCGAAGGCGAAGGATGGCGTAAAAGACGCCCTGCTAAAACGAAATTTATCGTACAAGAAGAGGTGATTCGACCAAAAGAACTCAAGATCCGTTTGCCAATCACTGTTAAGGATCTTGCTGTAGAAATGAAGCTTAAGGCGTCTCAACTCATTTCCAAGCTCTTCATGAAAGGTGTCATCATCACGGTCAACGATTTCTTGGCGGATGAAACAACCATTCAACTCCTTGGGCATGATTTCGATTGTGAAATCCAAATTGACACTTCGGAAGAGGAGCGCATCCGCATAACCGATAAAACGATTAGGCAGGAAATTCAAGAAACCAATCCCGATCTGTTGGTAATCCGCCCACCTGTTGTTGCATTCATGGGCCACGTCGACCATGGCAAGACGAGCCTGATCGACGCAATACGTAAAACAAATCGAGTAGCTGGAGAAGCAGGGGCCATCACACAACATATCGGAGCTTTTCGGTGCCATACAGCAGTAGGTGACATTACGATTCTTGACACACCTGGCCACGAGGCATTTTCCGCAATGCGGGAACGGGGCGCGGATGTGACCGATATCGTCGTTCTTGTTGTCGCAGGAGATGAAGGACTTCGCGCTCAAACTTTTGAGGCAATCGATCAAGCGAGAGCAGCAAAAATTCCTATCGTCGTCGCTATCAACAAATCGGACAAGCCAGGATTCAATACGGAGAATGTTTACAGACAACTCTCTGAACGAGAACTACTCCCCGAAACTTGGGGCGGTACAACGATCACTGTAAACTGCTCTGCTGTCACTGGTCAAGGAATTAAAGAGCTGCTTGAAATGCTCGCTTTGCAAGCAGAAGTCCTCGAGCTTAGAGCAAACCCTAATGCAAGAGCCCGTGGTGCTGTCATTGAATCTGAGATGCATAAAGGGCTCGGGGCGCAAACGACCGTCCTCGTGCAGAATGGATGCCTTCGATCTGGCGATGCACTTGTCTTTGACCAGCATTGGGGCCGCGTCAAAACAATGCACAACGAAAACGGCCGTGAACTCCAAGAAGCTGGCCCTTCGACACCTGTCAAAATCACAGGACTTTCCGGTCTTCCCGAAGCAGGCAGTGAATTCATCGTTGTAAGAAACGAACGCGAAGCTAGGGAGCTTGGTGAAGCAAGAACTCTTGGTCAGAAAAACCTTATCTTGCAACAAACAAAAAAAATCGGCATCGAAGGACTCTTGCAGCAAAAAGCGGAGAGCACGAAGAAAAAGATTTTGAACTTGATCTTGCGAGCCGACGTTCAAGGGTCGTTAGAAGCACTGAAGAATTCTTTGCTCAAAATAGAATCCAAAAAAGTAGAGGTCAACATCATCTCTTCCGCAGTCGGAGAGATCTCCGAGTCCGATATTCAGTTGGCTGCGGCCTCTAAGGCAATGATCCTTGGTTTCCATACAAAAATCGAAAGCCATGCCGATAGTTTGATCAAAGAACTGAAAGTGACTGTGCGGTTGCATGATATCATTTATCATGCTGTAGACGATGTGAAAGTATGCATGATCGCTCTTCTCGATAAAATCGCCCAAGAAGAGGATACTGGGACAGCGATTGTCAAAGCGACCTTTAAAGCTTCGCAGCTTGGCATTATCGCAGGCTGTCAAGTTACACAGGGTACGATCCGCCGTAACCAACATATACGTCTTTTACGAGATGGCACGCAAATCTGGAAAGGGGCTATTGCTTCGCTCAAGAGAGTCAAAGAAGATGTGCGCGAAGTTGGCAAAGGCATCGAATGTGGTATTGTACTGCAAAACTTTAGTGATATCAAAGAGGGAGATACAATCCAGGCTTTTGATGTCCATTACCTCACCCAGGAACTCTAAGCCTTATACTGACTATGCCTAAAAATCGCGTCGATCGTCTAAATTCTCTTCTTAAAGAGGTCATTTCTGAAGTCGTACTAAAAGATGTGCGAAACCCTAAAGTTGCGCCTCTTGTTGCTGTTACGCGTGTAGAGATCACCCCTGATTTACAACATGCGAAGGTATATATCAGTGTGATTGGTACGAATGAACAAAAAGCAGGGACGATTGACGCGCTGCAAACAGCTGCAGGTTTTATCGCTGTGCATGCTTCAAAAAAAGTCGTGATGCGGCATTTTCCGGAGCTGACCTTCAAACTAGACAATTCTGTCGACGAACACCTTCGTATAGATGCTATTTTAAACAAGATCCACGAAGAACAACGCACGAGAAAGAATGGCAACGCTGATCTCTCGCCTACCTGAAGGAATTCTCATCGTCGATAAATCTCCTGCCAAAACATCCTTTAGCCTAGTATCTCTACTACGTAAACTCTCAGGACAAAAAAAAATTGGCCATGCAGGAACACTAGATCCATTTGCTACAGGCGTGATGGTTCTGCTTCTAGGCAGCCACTATACACGGTTGTCCGAACGCTTCCTGCACGATGATAAAGAATATGCTGCAACCGTCCTTCTTGGCATAGAAACGGATAGTTTTGACTGCGACGGTAAAATTCTTTCTCAATGCGACAAAATCCCCTCTTTAGAAGAAATCGAAAATATTTTGCGCACTTTTCAGGGCGAAGTGTGGCAGACACCCCCCATGTTCTCGGCCAAAAAGGTAGATGGGAAAAAACTCTACGAGCTTGCTCGCCAGGGGAAGATCATCGAAAGAAAACCTGTTCTTGTCAAAATGGAGACAACGCTCCTCTCCTATGACTATCCCTACCTTCGCATCAACGTCCGCTGCAGTAAAGGAACTTACATTCGCAGCATCGCGCACGATCTTGGGCAAATGTTAGGAACAGGCGCCCACCTCTCTTCTTTAAAGCGAACGAGAAGCGGCAGGTTTCGCTTAGAACAAGCAGTTCCACAATCTTTACTCGAAGAAAGAAAAATCTCTTGGCAAGACTCTTTAATTCTCTTCAAAGATCTTCATCCATAGACATCTTGCATAATTCTACTTGATCTATCAATACTAGCATTATGAAAATCGTCTTTTTGATGGCCGGATCCAATCGTGGCGCAAAATGGGGCGGCGATCTTGCCGTTATGCATCAATTGATAGACGGCCTGCGTTCCTTAGGCCATGAAAGCATCCTTGCGACATCTCCCTTTGAAGCACCTGATGCAGATTTTGTTTTTGTTTCTATCAGCATCTTCGATCATCGACAGCGCCTCGATGAGATCTCTTTATTAGATCTTCCCTTTGGCGTTTTAGGTTTTCATGAGGATTTGCAACAATATTACTGCCCTGCTATGGGCTTCCTCGATTTCGTCCGGCATTGCCTTGAAGGGAAGGAATCTATCGAGGAACTCTATGTTAGGCCCCACATCATCCACTATTTTGGACGGATACCTGAGCCTAATTTTGTCTATAATTTCAAACGGCTGCAAAAAGCAAAATTATGGGTAGCGAATACACCAACAGAAGCCGCTGTCGTCGCGCGCGATTTTCCTGGTGCCAATGTCGCTGTTGTCCCCGTAGCCCCTGGGCTCGTCACAAGGTTTACTGGCGAAGCCAATGATAGCTTCCTCTCATTCTCAGGCCTCTCTTCTGGCAGCTACCTGCTTCAAATAGGAAGATTAGAAGAACGCAAAAACCAGCTAGCCGCCATTTTAGCCACACGCGATCTCGATCTTCCTCTGGTTTTTATTGCGACTCATGGAAGAATGCGTTATCCTGCAGCTTGTTTTGAGGCAGCGGCGAAATGGCGCAAAGCGCCAACACTCTTCATCAGCCAAACTCTCAAAGAAATGCATAGAGGATCAGCTAGGGTAATCCCTATGCCGAGTGACACCAAACTCCCCTTAGACATGATCCTCAGTGCCTATGCGCATACAGGCCTCTATATCCACCCCGCTTTTAACGAACTGCCTGGCGCCATCTTTCTCGAGGCGGCCCGCTTAGGAGCTCCCGCCATTGCTACCCATTGGTGCACAATCAAAGATTATTTCTTTAACCCCTCTTTGGGACACTCTGAGCTCGATGGAAGAATCGCCTATTGCGATCCATGGGATTTAAAGGAAATTCAAATGTTGACCGAGCGAAATTTCGGTAAACGGTTTCTGCCTCTCATCGATCATCCCACCATACAACGCACTGAAATCGATGCAGCTCGTGAATTACTCACTCATTTACATGAGGTCCTATCATGAAGATTGGTTTCGTCATGCGCGCAGATGCACAACGAAAATGGGGCGGCGATCTCACCGTTGTCCAAAGCTACATGCAAGGTCTTATTGAATTAGGGCATTCTGCCACCACGATGTTCTCCCCCTTCGAATCAGCTAATGCCGATTTTCTTCTCTTCACCAATTATTTCTTGGAAAAAAGGACCGCTCTGAGCGAAGTAAGCATGTTAGAAAAGCCTTATGGCGTAGTTGCCTTTCAGGGGAACCTTCTTCACTATTATCCCCCAGCAACAGGTTTTTGCGCTTATGTGATGTACTGCCTTGGACACGGTTTTGAAACAGATAACGGCATGGACTTCGACATCGAATTGCTTTTTGAAATGCCCCATCTTGTTCATTACTATGGTAACATGCCAAGCCGTTCCGTACTCTACAATCTCGATTTTGCAAGAAAAACGGCGCTGTGGATCGCCAATTCGCCAACTGAAGAAAAGACTGTGCAGCGCGACTGTCCAGGTTGTAAGACAGCGGTCATCCCTATTGCGCCAGGCATAGCGACCTCTTGGACTACTGATCCCGACACGAGCTTTCTTCAAATCTCGGGCCTCTCCTCTGGCAGCTATCTTTTGCAAGTGGGTCGATTGGAAATGCGCAAGAATCAGCTTGGAACGATCCTCGCCACGCGTAACCTCGATGTACCGCTGGTTTTCATTGCCACAACCTCTCCCAGTTATGAAGAATTATGCTTTGAAGCAGCCGCTAAATGGCGAAAAGCCCCGACGCTGTTCATCAGCCAGTCATTAACAGCACGAGAAGAGGGAGCAGTTAAGGTCATCCGCATGCCTAAAAATGAAAAACTTTCTTCTGCTAACTTAGCTAGCGCTTATTATCATGCGGGCCTTCATATCCATCCTGCCTTCCAAGAACTACCAGGAACTACTTATCTCGAAGCCGCCCGTTTTGGGACCCCGACTGTCGCTTCGAATTGGTGTACGATCAAGGATTATTTTTATGATCCGGTCCTTAGCCATTCCGAACTCGACGGCCGCATCGTCTATGCTGAGCCGTATCATCTCAACGATATCAGCCAAAAGATTGAGCAGAATTTTGGCAAAAAATTCTCTCCTTTAACCGATCACCCTTCCATTAAAAGAACACATAGTGATGTTGCCCAAGACCTCCTCAAACACCTGAGGTATTAACCTGGGCCATAAACACGTGATCATTTGAATGCGAGAAAAATTGCTTGATTATATAAGCACAAC
>Ga0206862_1002_pt1 | contig 94701 bp, 82 predicted proteins | sample Alteio_BWOrgCont_43_FD_152625 | JGI IMG/M metagenome (GOLD analysis project Ga0206862, IMG submission 152625) | Enriched cells from forest soil in Barre Woods Harvard Forest LTER site, Petersham, Massachusetts, United States -... | ecosystem: Environmental > Terrestrial > Soil > Temperate forest >... | reverse complement strand
ATTGAACTAGAAATGCCCGTGCACATATCCAATGTGACACTATGCAATGCTGAAGGAAAAAAAATTCGGCTAAGATCGCGGACGACAGCCGGAGGGGGAAAGGAGCTTTTCCATGTCGATGGTGGAAATGAAGTCGTTTCCATGTCGATGGTGGAAATGAAGTCGTTTTCCGTGAGCTGAAAAAAAACTGCAACCCATTGACGAGCGTTGGCCGACAGGTACTTTTTGCGCATCTTCGACGTGCGCATAATATTTTTTGGTGCGACTGACAATCTTATCAAAATCGCCATGACGAACAGTTCTTTCAACGCGAACCGTTACCGTCTTTTGCATTTTATTCGATATGACGACGCCTTCGCGAACTTTTCGTGTGTTTCTGTTATCTTGCATAATTCCTCATCACAAAGACAGTGCACCGCTCTTTTGTCGCAGGAACGTAAGAACACGCGCACGGTCCTTAAGTTTTCCTTTGAGCAAGTGCGGCTTGTCGAGTTTTCTCGAAATAGCTTTTTCATTGCGCATAACGAAAATTTCTTTCGAAAGTTCGTGGTAGAGAGCCTTTAGCTCTTCTGCGCTTTGCTCTTGAAATTGACGACTTTTCTTACCCATGGTCGCTCCTAAACTCGTTCTAAACGCTCAACAAAGCGGGTCTTGAGCCCAAGCTTTGCTGCTGCTCTTCTCAAAGCATTCTGCGCTAATTCTTTTGTCACGCCGCCTACTTCAAAGAGAATTCTTCCGGGACGTACGACTGCTACCCAATGATCGGGAGCTCCCTTACCTTTTCCCATACGCGTTTCAGCTGGCTTCTTTGACACCGATTTATCGGGGAAAATACGGATCCAGACTTGTCCCTTTCTATTTAAATAGCGGTTGATCGCAACGCGACTTGCCTCAATTTGATGATTGGTTATCCGCCCTCGTTCGAGGACCTGCATACCAAATTCGCCGAAGTCAATGAAATTCGCGGCTCTACTTAGACCAGCATGCTGGCCTTTTTGCATTTTTCTGAATTTTGTTCGGACAGGCATCAAAGCCATGACTTATCTTCTCCTATGCAACTTTGGTAGAATGGTCTTCACCTTTATTAATCCAGACCTTAACACCGATTGATCCATATGTCGTTTCAGCACGACCATGGGCATAATCAATGTCAGCCCGTATTGTATGTAGAGGAATTCGCCCCTCTTTATACCATTCAGTACGAGCAATTTCAGCCCCACCGATCCGTCCAGAAATCTGCACCTTAATACCAGCAGCTCCAGCATCTATCGTCGACTGCATGGCCTTTTTCATAATTCTTCTAAATGGCACACGCCGCTCAAGTTGTTTTGCAATTGCATCAGCAACGAGCTTTGCGTCTAAATCAGGCCGCTTGATCTCTTCGACTTCGATCCATATTTCTTTTCCGGTGAGTTTAGCTAGCTCACCTTTAAGGATGTCGATTTCAGCTCCTTTTTTCCCGATGACAAGGCCCGGTCTAGCAGTATGTATCGTGACTTCAATTTTACCGCTCATGCGTTTAACGGTAAGTTGTGAAGCGCCAGAACAACACGGTTTCTCCATCAAGAACTTGCGTATCATATGATCTTCGCCAAGGAGACTTCCAAATTCTTGTTTATTCGCGTACCATATCGATCTCCATCGTTTATTTCGAACGAGTCTGAAGCCGATTGGCGATGTTTTTTGTCCCATGCTTACCTTCCTTCCTCAGCTGCAACAATAACGGTAAAATGGCTTGTGCGCTTCATTACAGGCACGCGCCCACCTTTGCTCTTAGACTTTGCTCTTTTTAAAACAGGGCCTGCGTCAACGCGTACTTCTTTAACCAAAAGGTCACGCCTTTGTACGTTGAGCTGCGTTTCAGCATTAGCAACAGCACTATCAAGCGTTTTTTGTAGCAGCCTTCCACTCTTTTGCTGGCAAAAGTTCAGCTGTACCGTCGCATCTTCAACTTTTAAGCCTCGTATCAAATCGGCGACCAGACGGGCCTTGCGCGGCGGCACACGGAGATATTTCGTTTGTGCACTTGCTTCTTGCATGTCTAATAATCCTCGTTATGCGGGTTTCCCAGCCGCTGCTTCTGTTGTTTTCTTCGAACCATGTCCTTTAAAGACACGAGTAGGAGAAAATTCGCCAAGTCGATGACCCACCATGTTTTCCGAAACAAACACGGAAATGAATTTTCTGCCATTGTGGACATCAAAAGTATGACCGACCATTTCGGGAACGATCATCGATCGACGGGACCATGTTTTAACAGTCTTTTTTGTTCCGCCTTTATTCAATTTGACCACTTTGTCTATCAAATGGTGGTCGACAAAAGGGCCTTTTTTTAGTGATCTAGCCATGAACTTTCCCTAATGTTTGTCTCTATTTTCTACGATCTTTTACGATCCACTTATTGGTCTTGCGTTTAGATCGCGTTCTAAATCCTTTGGTATACATCGCCCAGGGTGTCTGCGGCAGGTACCCATTGTGTTTACCTTCTCCACCTCCGTGGGGATGGTCAACAGGGTTCATTGCAGTTCCTCGAACTGTCGGACGAATCCCCTTCCAACGCATGCGGCCTGCTTTTCCTTCTACGCGTAGATTTCTCTCAGCATTGGAGATGGCGCCGAATGTCGCCTTGCAGTTCTCGTTCACCATACGCACTTCGCCAGAAGGCATTTTCACAGTCACATAGCCGCCACTTCTTGCCATGAGCTGCGCCGAGAGCCCAGCGGACCTGACGAACTTAGCTCCTCTTCCGGGAAATAGCTCTATATTGTGTATCACAGAACCAAGCGGCATGTTTTTCAGCGGCATGCTGCAACCCACATTGAAGGGGGCCTCTGGACCCGAAGAAATTTCATCGCCTACTCTAAGTCCTTGCGGCGCGATGATGTAGCGCTTCTCTCCATCAACATAGTTCACAAGCGCTATGTGTGCCGTTCTATTAGGATCATATTCAATCGAAGCGACTTTAGCCGAAATTTTATCTTTATCTCTTTTAAAGTCGACGATGCGATAAAATCTCTTTACCCCCCCGCCACGATGACGACAAGTAATATGCCCATGATGATTGCGTCCGTTCGTTCGCCGCTTTGGCAACAAGAGGCCTTTACAAGGGGCAACTGTAGCTCTATTATTGCTTCCTGTGCGTGTAAGCTCTTCGTTGCTCGTGAGAACTAGTTCGCGCTGACCTGGTGTAACTGGACGGAATTTCTTCGTCATAATCGCAAGAGCTCCACGTTAAACTTTTTCATCAATGCTATCGCCAGCTCGGAAAGTAACAATAGCCTTTTTATAGCCACCAACCATTCCGCTTCTGCCTCGAACTCTACGTTTCTTTGGCTTTCCGTTGACGATATTGACTTTTACGACCTTCACTTTTTTGTCCTCGTAAATCTCTTCAACGGCTCGAGCAATCTCGATTTTGTTGCTTTTGTGATTCACGATGAAGACCGCCTTAGGCGAATCACATTTTTTTACGCAAGGGTTGCTTCCATTAAACTGCAACTGTTCAAGAACACGTGCCTTTTCAGTTACGTGCCGATTTTTTATAACGTCGTAAGGAGTTTTTTTCAACATGTTACACCTCGCGCCTTAAAATGGACTTGAGCTCATCTAACGCATTGATCATGACAAAAACATCCTGGCTTACTACGACATCATAGCCATTGACATTTTGAGCAAGACGATAAAGCATTTTAGGAATGTTACGGATGCTCTTTTGGAAATTGCCCCGTTCATCCGACCCTTTTCCTTGGTCTGGAGCCATAAAGAGCACTCTTTTACCTTGAAGCTCTAGTTTACTTAGGAATTCCGCCATTACCTTGGTTTTAGGCTCGGCCAATCCCGGCATATCGAGAATATGAAGGCGAGCTTCGCGGATTTTCTCTACAAGAAGGTGTCGGATTGCTGCTCGTTTCTCTTTTTTGTTAATGCGCACGAATTGATCAAATTTTGGTCTAGGTGTAAAAACTCGACCGCCACCTTTATATTGAGGAGAGGCAAGAGAGCCTTGACGGGCACGTCCCGTCCCTTTTTGCGGGTGAGGTTTCTGATTGGAATGACTAACCTCAGAACGACCTTTTGTGCTCGCTGACCATTGTCTGGCATTCGCGCGAAGAGCAACCAAGTAGTCTTTAATAAGCTGTGAGCAAGTCTCCCCAGAGAGAAGCTCGCCGTCGATAGCCACTTCTTCGAGAAGCTGGCCCTCTAAGTTATATTTTTTGATCGAAGCCACGGTTTACCTCTGCTCTAGCTTTTCTTTTGCTTTTTCATGTCTTTCGCAGGCTTTTTGACGGCTTTCGCAATGTAAACAAGCCCGCCTCGCGCACCTGGGATCGCTCCTTGAATGACAATAAGACCTTTTTCCGCATCCACCGCGACGACCTTAAGATTCTGCAAGGTAATACGATCATTGCCCATGCGGCCCGCTTTTTTCTGGCCAGGCAAGCATCGCCCAGGCGAAGTCCTCATCCCGGTTGATCCACCGTGACGGTGAAAGCCCGAACCATGCGCTGCAGGACCTCCGGCAAAATGGTGTCGTTTGATTACGCCCTGATAGCCTTTGCCTTTGGAGTCTCCAGCTATATCGACAAATTCATTTTCGCTGAAATAGTCTACGCCAATTTCTTGACCGATTTGGAATTCATCTGGATTTTCGATACGTGATTCAACAAGATGCTTCCTTGGCTCGATGCCGGCCTTTTTAAAGTGGCCCTGCAAAGGCTTAGTCACCCCACGCGTTTTAGACGCTGGAACCTTTACCGCGGAGAGCTGAATCGCGTTGTATCCGTCTTTTTCAACGCGTTTGATCTGTGATACGACGTTAGGCTCAGCTGAAATGACCGTGCACACAACAAGATTTCCGCTCTTGTCATAGATACGCGACATCCCTTTTTTGATGCCCATGAGTTTCAGAGTCATATATTACCTATCGCTCGAATGTTCGCTACCGCATGAGTTCTTCTTTAGCTCTCCTAAATCAAACATTAGGGGTGGCTTAAGAAGATTAAGGCGATTTAAGATAAGGGCTGCAATAAGCTTCGAAAGGCTTTGCTCTTCTTATCCGACAGGATCAGCAAGCTGACCACTGTCCAATTATCGATCTTCTTCAAGATCAAAGGAGGCAGTTTAGCAACTCATACAATTATGCCCAAGCAAAAACTTGTGCGCATACGCAGTTCCCTTCATTTTTTGTTCTAGAGAACCTATATTGCTGACGGTTCAAGCATCCAAAGGATTTTGGCTTTGGCGCCTCGGTTTTAAAGCCGCCGAAGCAGAACATATGCGAAGCTGCATATGTTCGATTCAGACGGCTTTAAAGGGCCTTGACACAAGGCCCGTAAACAAAGATGCCTAAGCCAAAAGCACTTAGGCGATTGAACCGGAACCACTATATACTCAATCGAGAAGGTGAGGAGGTGCGTCGAGAAATCGCAGCAAAAGGACGATTTTATGGGGTGCGGGGGTTTTGCAACTGCTTCGAGTAGACTAGATCTTTGATGTGTGCTGCTCGACGATAAGAAAAAAGAATCAGGCCTAGGAGGACCCCTAGGATAAGAATCATGGCTATGAGTTCACGGGTCAACATGCGACGCTAAGATTTTTTTTCGAAAAATAAGGCATATATAGTTTATCCTGAACTGCGGTTTTAGGGAATAGCATCTTTTTACCTAGCCCGAAGAGAAATCCGGCAGTTCTCAAGGCTAGCAAAAGGATTCGTGGGCCTATTGGCACGATATAAAGAAGGGAAATGGCTAGCCTATTGATGCTGAGTGCTACCTCAAAGAAATCTTCTTTATCTCGTGTAACAAATAAACGATGAGAGTTTTTTATCAGAGAAACGGTGTTCGTTCCAAGGCTGATGTAGGATGCTGTAAAGAAAAAGGATTCGCTTAAGTCTTTGCCACGTATGATAAGATTTGTTATTCCAATTTTTTTAAACCATAAGATTAAATCGACCCCCCTACCTGTAAAGGCAGCCCCACTTTCTAAAAGGTGCAAATTTTTTTTTCGTTTAGGGGCGCGAACAAAGTCATTCAACTCCACGGATACATTCGTAGCACTGTACGCAAAATCCCATGATGCCCTGATAGAGCGTAAGGACTTGATCTGCTCGCTAGCTTTTTTCACAAAAGGGTATAAAGCGCCTTTTGGAGCTAATTCAAGATACCAGGTAAAAATATAGTGAACAATTTGCAAATTTTTTACTAACCCCTGCGCCTTATCAAGGTAAGAACGTGCAAAGCGTTCAATAATTGATTTCTCAGCATGAATAATTGGCAGTATCATGCTTGCAATTATAGTTGGTTATCTATATTAAACGAATATAAAAGATTATTAAAATCTCAATTAAGTAAAACGTTTTGTATATATACCGAAACAGCCTGAAGAATCGGGTTTTTGACAAGAATGCTCTTCGAAATTCTTGTCTGGAGCGAGGGACCATTATTCGAAAACAAGGCTCGAGTGAAGGCAAGACTTGCGAGGTAAAGCCGACGCTGTCAGAAACCGATTCTTCAGGTTGTTTCGGTATAAAAGAAAAGCCCGCGAACGCGGGCTCTTTAAATGTGGAGAGATTCGTTTTAGAAAGTGTTGATTACACTTTAATGCCGGCCTGTTCTGCCAGCTTCTCAACCACCATTTTTTCATGAAACCTACCAAAAAGCGTAAAGGCAAGTGCACCAACAGCAAAGGACCACGTGACCATTTGAGAAACGGCCAGTCCCGCGATAACCGAAGCACTTCCTAAAATACCGAGGGCCAAATAACAGACGTTTCGACCGGTGGCGAGATAACTATTCGTGATCTTTGCAGCATAGCATTCTTGCCCAGCCTTATCCTTAACAGCGTTTTCTGCCGCCTCCTGTCTCTTAGCTCCATCTTCTAAAATACATAATCCCATGCCAACAGCCGTAGCTCCGGAAGACGAAAGGTCAAGGATTGTCGCATTCCTAGCTGAAAGCGGCATGATCTCTCTGCATACCGTTTTTGCTACATCGGTAATAGAGACCCAAAGGTCGGTTAATTTGCTGATAAATAGACCAAATGCCCAAGGGGAATTAACAGCCTCTACTCCCCTTTGTTTTGTATCTCTAAATTTTCCTGCAAGATAGGTAGCTTCGGAGAGGTTTTTCGCATCTTTTGCGACGCGCATTAAACCAGCTGCTTTTTTATTAGTAGGATCGATGATCGTTACGAGCTCTGCAGCAAGAGCTGTTGGCTTGATGATCATATTTTTTGTCCCGCCCGCTTCTTTAAGATAGGCTAGACTAACACCGTAAACGGATCTGTCTACTTCGGTTTTTGCATTAGTGTGCTTGTCCTTGCCAAGTGGTCTGGCCGGAACGTTATGTCCAAATTCTGCACAAGCTAAGGGAGATCGTGAGATTGCACTCATGGTAAACCTCTAAATTAGGAATTTGTTAAAATTCGATTAATACTATCGGGCATTTAAGCTATAAGAGCAATGCTACAAATTTTTTTACACCATCCAAAGCGCAATCGGTTCCGATTTTTCCAGCGGAAAATCGGGTTGCATTTTAATGTACTTTATTATAAAATTAGTTACATCTTTTATAACACAAATTAAATTTTAAAATATTGAGGATTTATGTCTTTCGTCACAAATGCAAATCAAGCAGTTTCAAACGTTGCTATTCGCTTAGGGAAGCTTCAAAACCTCTACCAAGTGCTCACAAAAAATGAGCCCGCTCAAAACATTTCCGAAGTGTTTACAAACCTTGAAAAAATCGACCGCCATGCGGTTCGTACAATGAGCTCTGCCGAAACGATAGGCCGTAAGTACATTATCAACAAAATCGCCATGAGGAATGCCGTTGAAAGGCATATGGGGGCTCTTAAAAAAGCAGACCAGGCTTTTCAAACAGGTGTCGTAAAAGACCAAACAAAAAGCCAGGGGACACTCTCTAACTCTTCAAAGCAGCAAAGCAAAAATCCATTAATTAAACTTACACAGGATGTACTCGCAGAGTACGTACTTCCTTTTCTCACGAGAGAAGAAGCGACGAACCTCCAAACAGCCTGTGTTGGCTACAGTTCTTTGACGGCCTCTAGATTTCATCGTTTAAATAATCTTTCCCAAGCAATCGTACAAGATCAAGCAAAAATACCCGTGCTATTCCAAGAGCTCCATAAAGAGGATCGAACGAGGATTCTTGACAAGTTCAAGAAAGAAACTTTCGATTGGAACCAGATGAAAGAACACAAAAAACCCCTTCTAAAAGAGATCGAGTTGATGAAAGCTGAGCATAGCTTTACCATCCCCTCCTCAAAATCTCTTGTCAACCACCTACCAAAGCTCCCTATTCCCCTGATGTCCGCTAAAGCACTTCCTTTTCTCTCAAGAGAAGAAGCGACGAACTTCCAAACAGCCTGTGTTGGCTACAGTTCTTTGACAGCGTCTAGATTTCATCGCTTAAACAAGCTTTCCCAAGCAATCGTACAAGATCAAGCAAAAATACCCGTGCTATTCCAAGAGCTCCATAAAGAGGATCGAATGAGGATTCTTGGCAAGTTCAAGAAAGAAACTTTCGATTGGAACCAGATGAAAGAATACAAAGAACCCCTCTTAAAAGAGATCGAGGCGATGAAAGCTGCGCGTAGCTTTACCATCCCTTCCTCGAAATCTCTTGCCAACTACCTAAAAAAGCTTCCTATTTCCGTGATGTCCGCCTTTGTAGGTTCTTTCCTCGCAGAAAAAGAGAGGGGTGATCTTCGAAGCAGTTGTAGGGATACCCGTAAGATCCAAACTCCCGCTTCTTCGATCATCAAAAACCACAAACTCGAAGGTCTCATAGAAACGTACCTACATGTTTCTTCCTCCGCCTTAGCCCCAAGCGACAAGGCAAAGACACTCCATAAACTGCTATCTATGGCATACAGCTTAAGCAAGATCGAGAAACTCCCTCGTCCAACTTATTCATCTCTCCCTGCTTTTTTTCAGCTGGCAGAAGCACGCAACCTCATCAGGATGGTAGCAAAGATACATGAAGAGCAGCCTCTTCCAGATTTAGAAAACGCGCAACTTGAAACCCCTCAGGATACCGAAAACACATTGAAAAGAGCCCAAGCGTTAAGAAATTGGTTTAGACAACATCAAGCAACCTTGCAGGCCTTTAATAAATTGAATTTAGAAATGTGTCACCTAACACTTTTACCTCCAGAGATTGGAAATTTCTTGGCTCTGACCGATCTTGATTTATATGGTAATCACCTAATAAGCCTACCCAAAGAGATCGGCAAGCTCAAGGCATTATCACAACTTTTATTAAGTTCTAACCGCATCAAAATCTTGCCAAAAGAGATCGGTAAGCTTACGGCTTTATCGAAACTTTGGTTAACCAAAAATCTCACTTAATAAGCCTACCAAAAGAAATAGGGCAGCTTCGAAAACTTAAAACCGTATTCCTGGTGGATAATAAGATCACTTCTTTACCTGCTGAGTTAAGCCAATTACGCTTAAAAAATGCTTCTTATGAAAAAATACCAGGACTTAGTGAAATGAGGTGGTCGTCTGGGATTGCTCTTGAAGGTAATGCATTGATAGATCTTCCCAAAGGAATGGAAAAGAATCGAAGCCAGCTTCGAACGCAGAATCGAATTCTTCAAAAAAAGAATCTGATAGCCCGATTGCGTGCTTCTCTACAAGGAAAGCACGATGACCATGGTATTGCCGCATTACTCGATACAATGGAAAGAATTTTTGGAAAAAAAATTCGTTCTAAACTTCATGCTTGCATCTACGAAGTGTGCAAAATGGAAAAAACTTTTTGCAAACAGGTAAAAGTGCTAGATTTTGGAAGAAAGGCTTTTGTCGATCCTACGATGCCAACGAAGTTCAAAATAGCTGCTCTTGAGAAATTCGAGAAAGCTTTGCTTGCTATAAAGTAAAGCTGAAAGGCTGTTGCTGTCCTTGGAGAAATTCTTGGATAGGCATAGTTTTTTTCCCTTCGAGCTGCACTTCAAGAAGCCGTAAAGCGTGCTCCCCGCAAGCAATGGTGAGTTGACTTTTAGTTTTCTCTATGATCTTTCCAGGAGATCCTGAGTGATGGATATCTACGGCCGATCGTTTGATTTTCAACCGTTTTTCTACAGCACCGAGTTGGAATTGACACCACGCACCAGGAAAGGGGGAGAGGGCGCGTATTTGATTGTGGAGAATCTGAGCAGGTTTACTCCAGTCGATCCTCTCTTCTTTTACAGAGAGTTTTGCAGCATAAGTAGCCTTAGCATGCTCCTGTTCTTGTTTGACGACGTTATCATTTTCGATATCCTCTAGTGCCGCAAGAACAGCTTGGCAAGCGGCATTCAAAAGGCCTTTTTCCACTTCACCGAACGTTTCATTTTCGCCGATCGTTATCGCGCATTTTTTGATCATTGGCCCAGCATCAAGCGCTAAAACCATTTCGATGATGGTGATCCCCGTCTCCTTCTCACCATCCATAATCGCGCGTTGAATGGGGGCTGCGCCACGGTATTTAGGAAGAAGGCTAGCATGTACATTGATGCACCCCTTTCGAGGTAGGTCGAGGAGGTTTTGCTTAATGATCTCTCCATAAGCAACGACGAGAAAAAGATCTGCGTCTAGTGCTTTTACTATTTGAGCGAATTCCTCGGTTGAGGCTTTTATAGGCTGAAAAATAGGACAGGGCAATGCTAAAAAGTGCGCTTTCTGCTTCACGGGTGAAGGGAGAATATCTAGTGAACGCCCTTTGGGCTTATCTGGCCTTGTTACTACGGCAACGATCGTGAAATTTGGCAATTTATGGACAAATGCAAGCACTTCTGCCGCAAATGTCGAGGTACCAAAAAAAACAATCTTCACCGCTTACAGCCGCTCTTCAAGCAGTTTTTCGATCTCTTCAAGATCTTCTTCTGCCTCATCTTCAGGACCATCGAAAAGAGGATTGTTGAAACCAATGAGACCGCGTTTCGTCGTACGACAGAAATTAATCCAATGCGCCACGTGCACATTCGATACGCCTTCTTTTTCTATTAGGGCTAAGGCTTCGGTGAGTTTGAGATCGGAACGGTATGTCAATTTGAAAGCGCGCGCAAGTTCTCTGCGAACAGCAAGAGGGAATCCATGCCGCTTCAACCCCACAAGATTTAATCCGCCGATTTTATAAGGAGAACCTGCACCAATCGTGTAGGGAGGGACATCATGGGAGATGCGACTGAATCCTCCTACCATAGCATAAGCGCCAATACGGCAAAATTGATGGATCGGCGTCATACCACCAATAATTGCGCAATCTTCGACGATCACGTGTCCGGCCAACATAGCGGCATTAGACATGATGACCCGATTGCCAATTTCACAATTATGGGCTACGTGGCAATAGGCCATGATCAGGCAGTTATCCCCAATTCTCACCACAGAGTTTTCATGGCAAGAAGAATTGATCGTCGCAAATTCGCGAATCTCACAATTTTTTCCAATGACGACAAAGGTTTTTTCACCGCGATATTTCAGATCTTGTGTTTTCGTGCCAATGCTGGCTGATGGCCAAATGACCGTGCCTGAGCCAATTGTTGTATTTCCATCGATATACGCATGAGATTTGATGACAACGCCATCTTCCAATGCGACATTTTTCTTGATAATCGCATAGGCTTCGATGGTGACATTTTCACCGATCTGTGCGCCTTCTTCGATGATCGCAGTAGGATGAATGTTAGACATGAGCACCCGTTACTTAGAGTTGGTCCATAGCGACCAGAGCAAAACCAATTTCTGCTTCCGCCACGAGCTGGTCATTAACAGTGGCCTTTGCTTGTACTTTTCCTCCCTTTGATGAAAGAAGTACGCCTGATGCATGTAAATGGAGAGAGTCCCCTGGAACGACAGGTCGACGAAACTTAGCATTGTTGAGACTCATCAGAACCGCCGTTTTCTCAAAATGTCCTTTTTGATGGATTAATATCCCTCCAGTTTGTGCCATAGCTTCAAGGACGAGCACTCCAGGCATGATCGGTGCGCCCGGAAAATGACCTTGAAAAAACCGTTCGTTCATCGTAACATTTTTCACACCAATAATGATATTTTCTTCTAGATTTAGATAAATGATTTTATCGACGAGAAGGAAAGGATAACGATGAGGCAAAATACGAGAGATCTCTTTGATCCCAAAGACAACGGACGATTTCCTAGTATCGGCACTCATCGAGAAGGCTCCCTCTTAAGCTGGTTAAATAGCAATCGCGCAAAAGCAATGTTAGCGGAATGACCGGAACGAATGGCGAGAATATGTGCCAGAAAAGGGATTCCGATCAAAGAAAGATCACCGACCAAGTCTAAAATTTTGTGACGTACCATCTCATCGCTAAAGCGTAGTCCATCGGGGTTCAAAACCCGGTCTTCTGCGATGATCACCGCACTATCAAGTCCGCCTCCTTTGACAATCCCCTTTTCCACCAGGGGAGCAATTTCTTCATATAAGCAAAACGTTCGGCAAGGCGCGATCTCTTTTTCAAAACTATCTTCTTCGACAACTAATGAATAAAACTGCGAACGAATGAGTGGTGAGTGTGGATAATGCAATGTATAACTAATACGAAATTCTTGAGCTGGCAGAGCTATTAGATGGATATCATCTTGAGAAAAGAATAATGGGGCTAAAAGCGTTTTGATTTTTCTTTCTTGCTCTAGATCTTCCAGACCTGCCTCTTTGATCATTTCCACGAAGGGAAGCGCGCTGCCATCTGCAATCGGAACTTCTGGACCTGTCAGGGTAATTAAGGCGTTATCGACATGTAGAGCGCGAAGGGCCGATAGAAGATGCTCGACTGTTTGTACTTGGATCTTCTCATTCCCGAGAATCGTACAACGGGGCGTTGCTTTGACGGCATCAAGCGTCGCGCGTAAAGGAGTCGATCCGGGACAATCCAGTCTCTTGAACACGATGCCGTGTCCTGCTGGAGCGGGATAGAGGACGAGGTGAATGCGTTGGCCGGTAAATAGTCCCTCTCCAGAAAAAGAAACAGGACGACCCAAGGTACGTTGCTTCAAAGGCTCCGAACTGAGAGATGCTTTATCAAGTGCTACGATTTCTGCTGACAATTGCTAGCCTTCTGTTACCTTTGCGTACTTGGATGAGCTAATCGTAGAGAGATTAGCCAAAAAACACCTTTTTCAGCAAGATTGCATATCGAATTGTGACTCTGTAGCAAAAACTCTGCAATAAAAATAAAATTAAAAACGCAGTGATCCCCTTTACTTTTTTCTTACTCCTGCTTTTCTAAATAGCATGTAAAAAAACAAGAACCCAAAACTCATTCCCACGATTAGGCTATCACCAGTAAACGTATAAATGGTATTTATCTGATAATTAGGGACTTCAGCTAATAATGCCCCTTGTTTTTCATCAAGCTGCGCTGTAATATTTCCTAATGCATCGATTGCTGAAGTAACTCCAGAATTACAAGCCCTGAGCAGAGGCACGCCATTCTCTACAGCCCTCAATTTACCATGATCAAAATGCTGCTTGGCTAATTTGGAATCTGGCCACCAATTATCGTTCGTGATGTTGACAAATAGATGGGCTCCCTTGAGCCGTCCTTCTCGGACAATGTTTGGAAACGTCTCTTCGTAGCAAATTGAAACAGAAAAAGGGATCGATCCAAAAAATACCTTAGCTTCCTTGCCGGCCGTATAAAATGATTCTATTCCATATTTCTTTGCAAGCTTAGCGCACCAGGCAAACGGCAAGTATTCTGCAAGCGGTACTAAGACTCTCTTTTCATAACGCTCCAGCCGGTCTTTCCATGGGGCAAAATGGATAGCCGAGCTGTAATATGCTTCTTGATCTTGATCGTCAAGGCCAATGATGAGATCGGCAGCGAAATGATTGGCAAGGAATTGCCCGAAAAATGCATTGGTGACCTTGCCTTCTTTAGCATAAGGTGTCACAAGATTAGGAAAGGCCTTGATTGCTTCATGGCCAAATTCATTGACGATGATCTCACGCGCAGTGCCGTAGTCGTAGACCGCCTCCCCCGAAGGAAATGGAACGGCAGACTCGGGCAAAGCGATGAGATCGACATGCTCCGAACGGCAAATTTTTACACAATCAAAAATGCCTATCCATTGATCCCAAGGGGAAATGAATTCTTCAAAACGACCCTCTAAGGGGATTTTTTGCGAAGGGAGCAATCCTGGCTGTACGAGCAGGGCCCGCAAAACACCATGCTTTTTTTGCTCTTTTTTATGATGAAATAGAGTGCCCATGCCAAAGGCATAGGGGATAAAAGCTGCCATCGACCAGAGAGCAACAGACCTAGCTGTAAAACGAGATAGTTTTGAATGATAAGCTAATAGATTAGTAACAATAACCCAAAAACTTAAAAACAAAACTCCGCCTATCGAGGCCAATTGAAGACTTATCGAAAAACTTGTTAAAGCGATCCCTATAGGATTCCAGCTAAAGCCGCAAAGAAAGTGAAACCTGATCCACTCCATCAAAGTCCAGAATCCAGCTAAGGCTAAAATTTTGGAAAAACTCCAAGTTAGGTTTTTCAGAACCAATGAACTCAGGAGCGCGAATTGAATCCCAAGAGCTAGAGATACCAGGGCATAGACGATTAAAATGGAAACACCCTGGTACTCAATCGATGTCATCCAAGAAAGTTGGATCAATTGCACCAAGGCAAACCAAAAGAGCGCTGCGATAAATTGAGATGAGCGAGAAGAGATTCCGCGCAGGGAATCCCATAACAGGGCATATCCGCCAACGGCAGCAAAAGGCGCAAGCCACTCTATCCATGCCGGCTGCCCAAAGCCAACAAGTAGAAGGCTAGCGGCAAACCTGCCTAACCAACTGATTTTCAATGAATTCCTATTAGACCTCTTTCGAAATTAAGGTTCTGTCAATTTTCTGGTTCTTTTGAGCCGATTTTCGATTCAAATTGCGGGGGTAATATCGACAAAAGTATATTATCCCCGCAATTTGAATCGAAAATCGGCCAAAATAATCCAGAAAATTGACGAACCCTTAATTTCGAAAGAGGTCTATTTTTCGTAGTCCTGTTTTGGTGTTGTTTTTTTCCCAGATGACCCATTTCCAAAAGCTAATACCATAAACAGACCACCTAAAATGGCAAGGTTTTTCATGAAGATCATAGTCTCAAAAGGCTTCTCCTGTGGCCCCACTAGCCAAAAAGAGTGAAAAATCAGTGTCACTGGGATTAGAAAAAGCATGAGCAAAAATGCACCAAATCGAGGTTTTACTCCGAAAAATACCAACAGTCCCCCTAATAAAAGAAGAACTAAAGACCCTGTTACTATGCTGGAACTAAATGGCAATAGGGCTTCGGCAAGATAAGTCATTTGAGGAAAAGAGCTTGCTCTCTCGGCCCATTGACACAAGCCATTTTGTAAAGTTAGGACCGCTCCATTCCAATCAAAAAGATGATTGATCCCATCTACAATAAAGAGTGTCCCTATACAAATTCGACCTAAGCATGCTAGAATTATTTGGATCGCTCGCATAACACCCCTCAAATATCAATTTTTTTCATGTCAGATCGTTCTTTATTTTTCTAGAAATAATACATTATTAACGATATTATTTCTCTCAGTTATGAATTTTGATATCAATCGTTTCCAAAAAAATCACCTTACCAAGCTATTGACTGAGTGTTCCTCATTAGTTTGCCCTTTGGACGCCTTTCTTGCGCACTATTTTCGTACGCATAAAGCTATCGGATCAAAAGACCGGCGTATCATCAGTGAAATCGTCTATGGGATCACCCGATGGCAAGGTCTTATTGATCATTACCTCAAAAAACCAATTTCCTGGGAAAGTAGGATTGATGCTTTTTGCACGCTTCAACCAGAGCATTCTCTCAACGACGCCGCCATTCCCGCCCATATTCGATTGAGTTTTCCTAAATCCTTTTATGATTTCCTGGTTCAAGCGCTTGGAGAACAGCAAGCCAAAGAATTTTGTTTAGCCAGTAATTTTCCAGCACCAACCATGGTACGTGTTAACAACCTTAAAGCCAACAGAGATGACTTACTCCAAAAATGGAAAACCCTCTATAAAGCCTATCCATCAAAAGTGAGTCCCTATGGCATCTGCTTTCCTCAAAGGCAAAATTTCTTTGTCTTCGAGGAGTTCAAGCAAGGACTCTTTGAAGTTCAGGATGAAGGAAGCCAACTCCTCGCAAATCTCGTCGATGCGAAACCAGGTGATCAAGTTCTAGATTATTGTAGTGGTTCCGGGGGCAAAACTCTTGCCTTTGCCCATAAACTCGCAGGCAAAGGGCAAATCTATGTACACGATGTCAGAACAAAAGCTCTTTATGAAGCAAAGAAGCGCCTGGCACGGGCAGGCATCCAGAACTTTCAATTATTAGAACCTGACGATCCCTATAAAAAAACACTTAAAGGAAAAATGGACTGTGTACTCGTCGATGCACCTTGCAGCGGCACGGGGACACTTAGAAGAAACCCCGATATGAAATGGAAGTTCCAAGAAGAGGATCTTTATCGTCTGGTCCAACTTCAGAAGACAATTTTCAAAGAAGCCTTTCAGTTTGTGAAACCTAATGGGACGATTGTTTATGCTACATGCAGCATCTTGCCTCAAGAAAACGATGAGCAACTAGACTATTTCATAGACCGGTTTCATCTTGAACTTGCAGCCCCTCCCTTCCGCAGTTTTCCAGCTAGCGGAGAAATGGATGGTTTTTTTGGAGTCATTTTGAGAAAAACGCTATAGTATATACTGCTGACGGTTCAAACGCCCAAAGGATTTTGGCTTTAGCGCCTCGATTTTAAAGCCGCCGAAGCAGAATATATGCGAAGCTGCATATGTTCGATGCAGGCGGTTTTAAAGGGCCTTGGCACAAGGCCCGTAGCGAGAATGCCAAAGTCAAAAGCACTTAGGCGATTGAACTGGAAGCAGTACATACTTCATGATCATCGTTTCAGAGACGGCTAGCACCGGAAAAAGGACTCTTTATGTTGAAATGCCTATTAAATACCCTGCAAAACTCCTTTCGGACCCCAAAACGTGTTGTGCCATTGGCTCTTTGTTCAACACTTTTTCTCAGCATCTCTATCTTAGGGTATGCATTGCCACTCGCCACCTCCTCTAGTGCCTACGAAGAAGCTCGGGAGATTGTGATTTACAACCGAATCTTAGCCAAAGTCAGCAATAAAACGATTTCTGTCCTTGATGTGGTCAAGAAAATGGATATCTTCCTGAATGCCACCTATCCTCATGCCCTAGAGTCAAAAGTAGCGCGCTACCAGTTCTATATGGCCAATTGGAAAGCGGTTCTAGACCAAATGATTGATGCAGAACTGACTTTAAGTGACGTTGGGGAGAAAGATCTTAAGATCACTGAAGGAGAAGTACGAGAAGCGATCATCGAAAAATTCGGCCCTAATGTCATGACAACTTTGGATAAATGCGGGCTTACTTATGAAGAGGCCCGAAAGATCACGCGCGATGATTTAATGCTCCAACGAATGAATTGGTTCAAAGTGCAAGTCAAAGCCCTTCAACAAGTAGGTCCCCAGGAAATCCGCGCTCAATATCAAGAATATTTAACAGAACACCCTAGCGAAGAAGAATGGAGCTATCAAGTCCTCTCTATTCGATCCCCCGAAGTGAATCTTTCAGAGCAAGTCGCAAAACAAGCCTTCTCTTTACTTCAACAAACCAAGACCGATCTCACAGGTCTGAAAAAAACTCTTCAAGAGATGAAACAGTCCAACGAAAAGATTACCTTCTCTATTTCCGAAGAAATTACAGCCACCGAAAGAACGATTTCAAATGCTCATCGCAAAGGACTAGAAGGCGTTGAAGAAGGAGAATGCAGTCAGCCTATTTTGCAAACTAGTGGTAATGATAAGAACCCCGTTCAACGCATTTTTCTTTTGAAACATCATGGTGTCAAAAAGGCACCTTCTTTCCAGTCTCTTAAAGAAGAACTAAAAAGAAAGCGTCTCGAAGAAGTGATGGCGAAAGAAGACGAGGTCTATAGGCAAAAGCTGCGGCAACGCTATGGCCATCTTCTCGTTCTTGAAGAACTGCCTCCCTCCTTTGAACCCTTTTCAGTTGAATTTAATCCGCAGTAACATGGGTATTTTCCGACCTACCGTTTTACGCGAATTTCTCGAAAGCGAAGGAGCAAAAGCTCTTAAGGGCCTCTCGCAAAATTTTCTGATCGATGGGAATATCATTCGGAAAATCCTCCGCGTCGCACAAATCTCAGAAGAAGATACTGTGATCGAAATCGGACCAGGCCCAGGGGCCCTAACTGAAGGACTCCTGCAATGCGGTGCGCACGTTATTGCTGTGGAACTAGACCGGAAATTCGCATCTTCGCTAGCCCGTTTAGACACTGTGGACCATCGTCTTACCATCTTCCAAGAAGATGCCCTAACCATAGATCTATCGAAACTCTTTGTAAAGAAATCGCATATCAAGCTCGTCTCTAATCTACCCTATCATTTAACAACGCCTCTGCTAGAACGCTTCCTCCCTTTGTATCCTATGTTAGACAGCATGACGATCATGGTTCAAAAAGAGGTGGCAGAGAGGCTGACTGCGGTACCTGGAACGAAACACGTTAGCTCTTTATCCTTCTTTGTACGTCTTTTCAGCCATCCAACGTATTGTTTCGATGTACCCGCTAATTGTTTTTTTCCTAAACCCTCGGTCACTTCGACTGTGGCACATCTTCAACTGCATACCCCGCCTGTGGGGATTGATACTAAGTTATTTGAAACTCTGCTGCGAACCGCATTTTTAAAACGACGAAAAATGCTGCGATCTTCCCTTAAGGGGATCGCTTCATCGGAGAAACTATCCGCAGCCTTCGACAAGAGCCACATAGATCCTACCGTTCGCCCAGAAGAACTATCCATGGATCAGTTTATTGCGCTTTACCATAATCTTTTTTCTTCTTGAGGGGGTTTTACAACTGCCTCTTCTTGAAAACCCTAAGTATTCCCAAAGAAGTCAAGCTAATGGAAAACATCATGACTAAGAGTGGTACTGTCCTTTTTGAAGTGGCACATCGTCTAAAAAAAGTGGTGCAATGTTTCCAGAAAGTGGCTTCTACCCTATTTAGCGCAACAAGTGGCTGATAAGCCAATCGCCTGCCCTCATTGTCGTAAAGCACGAGTTGGCCAACAGCTTGACCTTCCTCAATAGGAAGCTGCGATACTACCCATTCGACCACAGATTTAAGCTGAGGTTCCTCCGCTGGATAGTACCCTATTTTTAGATCAGCTGCCATTTTTGCTTGAAGAGATTGCTTAGCCCCTTTGATTGGAAGTTGAAATCGATCATGTTCAGCGGTCAGCAATGTGCGAATTACTTTTTTTTCGTTGAATGCTGCTTCGAAGAGAATTTTTGCATCACGGTAGCGATCATCTGCTTCCTTGCAACCAAGGAGAACTACCACTAGAGTCCTTCCCCCGTGCTCTGCAGCTGCAGCAAGAGTAAATCCAGCTCGCGCTGTGTGGCCAGTTTTTCCTCCGATCGCTTTGGAGTAATGATACTTACCCGGCATGATTAGACGGTTGAATTGCCGCAAAGTCACTGCCGGTTGCAAATTCGAAGCAGGTTTTTCGTAGGTCTGCGTGGAGACAATCTCGCGAAATAAGGGGTTGCGAAAAGCCATGCTAGTGATCTTGGCCATCTCAAGAGCTGTTGTCTTATGTTGTTCATGATGAAGGCCATGAGGATTGTTAAACGTTGTGTTTTTGAACCCCTTTTCATGGAGAAATTGATTGAGATCGGCCATAAATTTCTCATTGGTGCCGCAAAAATGTTCCACCAGGGCATTCGCAGCATCATTTGCAGAGATGAGCAATAGGCCATACATAAGGACACGAGCGGGGAGCATCTCTTGCGGCATTAAATGCATGAGTGTGGCACCATGTTCCAACCGATGGGAGGGAAATTTTTCTGAATTGCTTCTTTTGAGATGCACGGGACAATAAGCGATCGCTTCCTTTGTCGTTGTGACCAACTCATCTAATCGATGTCCAAATTTTTCCAAAATATACCAAGCAGTAGCAATTTTAGTGATACTTGCCGGATAACGAACCTCGTTGTGATTTTTTTCGAAGAGAATCGTCCCGGTTTCCGCGTTGATGAGTACAGCGGCCTCAGCTCGTAGAGATATAGGAAATTGGGCCGCTTGTAGACCAGCTGACCCAAGAAGTGCTAGAAGAAAATAAAGGCCTTTCATGATGCTCTTAAGTTATGCTCAGATTTAGTTAGCAACATGATTTTCTTGCGCCGTCTATTTTTCTACAACTTTTCAATTTTCCTTCTTAAAGCTCGCCATTTAAAGTCATTTTGAGACAAAAATAGACTAGATCCAGAGCCGGACAAAATTTTTTTTCAATATCTTCAATTTTTCTCTACTGAACCATTGCGAAAAAAAAGGTGAGCTGCTTCCTTATGGTTTTCGACACCATGACTTGACAAGGTGGTTCGATACGATATAAAATGAGGGTACCGGCTGAGCAGTGTAACTCGAGGAGCAAGAATGATAAGCCCAGCAGAACTTGAAGACGCTTACAAGGAATTCAGCGGGAATTTTGGAAAATGGGTTCCAGATGGTGTAATCCCTGTAGATCTATCCTTGCTCCATGATCTAGGACTCATTGATCATGTCCAATTCGAACAAGGGGCGAATGATACGTTTGCTCAATTTTTTCACGTTCTGGAAACACAAGAGAAAGTCACCCTCTTCAACCAGCAGTTTGCCGTATGGATCGTTCCGAAAGTCGTTGATGAACAGCCAACAACGTTGACCTTCATCGCTCTTTTGATCAATAATGCAAAACCTCACCTTGAAATCGTCTTTTCGACGACTGGCGTCTACAATACACCAAAATATATCTTAAAAGTCTTGCAGCATTTTATTTCCGAAGTCCTTGATACTGAAGCTGTTATTTCTTCAATCGGCAAAAAAAAACTCTAAACACACTAGACCTCTAACCTGGCATTTCCTTGACAAGTGTTAGAACATTGAAAGGGTGTTGCCGTTCATAATGCACTTCATCCATGCAAAGCCGCATGAAATAAATCCCTAGCCCCCCCTCTTCTCGTTCCTCGATATTGGCATAAACATTGAACTTAACCAATTGTAAAAGTGGGTTGAACGGCAACCCCTTATCGATGATCTTGAATTCAATCTTCTGGTCATGGCGCCATTGAATGATGATCTCCAACATCGCTTTACGCGAGTGCTGGGGATATCCATGTACGATGATATTCACAAGAGCCTCTTCCATAGCAAGCTCGATCTTACGTTGATCCGCTTCTTTAAACAGCGAATTTTGAATTTGTTCTCGAACCCAGGCAATCATGCCTTCAAGATTCTCGATCTGAGCTGGAAAAGTCCTATGATCTTGCATTACGGCAAGTAAGTTTAATGAATCGGTTGTTAAAGATTCTATAAACCCATTAGTAACTTGCACGAAGAATGCGGTCAACAATTTTTTTGGCTAGCCTGCCGCTTAAATATGGGTAAGCAGCATCAAATGCGCCTTCTGATGAATCGAGCTGTCCCAGAGAAAATTTAATGGACGTTTGTCTTACGCCAGCAGAATCGATGAAGCTTAAATCTTGAATAACGTCAGTTTCATAATAATCATAATCAGCTAAGGCAGTAATGGTCACAGGGCCAAATAGAGTCTCTTCTGTTACAGAATCTAGCAATTCTACATCGACAGCCAGTTGTAACCGTCCCTCGACGGGTATGAGTTCATCGACGATCAAACCATCGACTTCACGTTGATAGCGCCATCCAATGGGTGTTGTGCGACGCCGATTAATGACGACCCGAAGTTCAAGCTGTCCTCCCTCACTACGATAGGAAAAGTTGCCCGAAGAAGCAAAGGCTCTTATCAGTTCATCCGTCAATTGACCCTCTATGTCATCTTTCACATAGGGAATCGAAATCGACGTTGTTTCTTCTGTAGAAGAAGGTCCTGTGAAATGATATCCACAAGATGAAAGAAGACCCACTGACAGGAATATAAACGTTAGGATTGCCCACGTCTGTGAAAAAAGATGTTTAGTTCGATTCATTCTTGGCGATCTCGCCAGAAGAGGGAGAAGCCTCTTTGAGTTTCAATGCATCGATACGCGCTAGTGCTTTTTGCGCTGATGGCGTTGCCGCGAAATCGCGCTGAATGCGAATGTAATAGATTAACGCAGCATGAGGTTTTTTGGTTCTTTCAAAAAATTGCGCAGTTTCGTAAAGACTTCTCGCGTACACCTCTTGCATAGCGAAAAAGTGTTTTTGCGCCAATTGACAGCGCTGCTCGCTTGGAAATTCTCCAAGGAATTTATGTAAATTAATCTCGGCTAACTCCAGAAGATCTGGATCTGGAAATTCTCGCTCCGCTTGCCTAAGATAAAACCGATTAATCTCTAGAAAAGCTTGAGCAGATAAATCATGTTTTGGGAACCGGCGAATCAATGTTTGTAAATGCTCAATTGCTGTTTTATAGTCTTCCTGAGTATAGAGAAGAAGAGCCTTTCCCATGAGCGCTCTAGCTGCAAGCTCATGATTTGGCATAGCTGTAGCTACTTCGTCAAAGATCTTTAATGCCTCGTCATACGCCGATACCCACTTCGGCAAAGATTGAAAACCCATCACATGCTTTCCCGCCCCTTGGCTAAACTGCTCGGCAACCTCGAGTTTCCCTTCCATCGCTTCCTGAAAGTGCTTTGGCGCCCCTTGTCTTTTTAGATACTGAGAAAAATACTGGTCGGCAAGGTCATAATCTTTCAGCTCAAGGTAGCTTTTACCAAGAAAATAGAGGGACTCCTGCCCAAACGGGGTTCCGGAAAAGTTCTTATGAATGATCGTCGCATGGCGAAGGAGCTCACCCCAGTTCCTACTATAAAGAGCATCTATGGCCGCAGTATGATGCTCTTGGACAGACATCGTTGCAACATGGTCCTCATGGATGAGCTGACCCTCTTTTAAGGTGTAAGCCGCCTGCCCTGAGACCATCGAGCAGAGATAAAATGCGAAAATATAACGATACATCAGCTCTTATTCTTCCTGTAAAAACCTCTTTATTCGCCCTATTCTACTGTAAACTGGATTACCGAGGGAATATTTTTTACCCTTAATTCTAACTCAGGATTGATTGTAACGCCCCATGAAGAGTCGATATGCAGATCTCCTTTGAGAAGCCCGTCGGCCATAAAACGTATAGCTATAGGTTGATTGCCAGAATGGAGCCTAAACCATTTTTTTAAATCTAAAATATGGCTTAACCGAACTCTATCGAAATTCAAATGAATGACGAGACGCTGTTTTTTCTTTTCTTCAGATTTATAAGACATTTGCTTAGGCCTAGTTTCTCTTGTATCAAATCCCATTTGACGTGACTGCATTTTAGCGCGATCATATGCTACATCGCAAGCCTTGATCATCGCCTCATCTACTCTTGTAAGATCATCGACCCATTTACAATTAAGCTTTGGCGTACCGTCTCGTCGATCAACCTGCAAAACGCCATAAAGCAATTTTCCCTCTTGGATTAACGAAGACTTTGCGTCATAAAGGTCCGACCAAATGGGGAGCTCATGATGCTCTTCTCCATCGCTGATCGTTAGTATCGCAAATTTACGACCACTTCGGCTGGCTAGTTTTAGCTGAACACTTTCTATAATAAAAATGCTCCTAAAAACTGTATCTTGATCTGTTCGCAAAGCTTGTTGTAACTCTATGCAAGAGAGCGTCTTCATCAGTTCCCGGTATTGGTCCAAAGGATGGCCGGTTAGATAAAAGCCTAGAAGTTCTTTCTCTTTTTTGAGAAGCTGCAAAAGAGAGGATTTAGAAACCTCTGTTGCTGGAATCTCCGGTGCTTCATAAGAAGCCTCCTGAAAGGAAAACAAAGTCAGAATCCCCTGCCCAGCTTCCTTCTGCGATTTAGCCGCTTCTTGATAAAGAGGATCCAACTGCGATAGCAAGTAAGCCCTGGGGACTTTTGTAAAATCAAATGCACCGGCTTCGATTAGCTGTTCGACCGCTTTTTTTCCAATCTTGCGCGTATCAACGCGCTTTAAAAAATTAAAAAGTGAAACAAACAGTCCTTTTTTCTCTCTTTCCTCAATGATCGCCTCAACAACTCCTTCTCCAACACCTTTGATTCCTGTAAGGGCAAACCGTATACCACTCAGCCTAGCTCGGAATTCTTTGCCCGATTCGTTGACATCAGGCGAGAGGACATTGATCGATAAAGATCGACATTCTCTAATCATTTTAGAGATCTTGGTCACATCATCGCGATCACAGGTCATCAACGCCGCCATCCATTCGCAAGGAAAATTCGCCTTTAGATAGGCTGTCACATAGCTAAGGTACCCATAAGCAGCAGCGTGCGATTTGTTAAAGCCATAGGAAGCGAATTTCTCTACCTTGTCAAAAATTCGCATCGAGGTCATTTCATCGATCTTTAGAGAGAGAGCGCCATTTTTAAATTTCTCTCTTTGCTTTGCCATTTCCTCGTGATCTTTTTTTCCCATGGCTCGTCTGAGGACATCGCCTTCTCCCAGCGTATACCCGGCAAGGCGACTAGCGATCTGCATGACTTGCTCTTGATAAACCATAATCCCGTAGGTTTCCGCAAGAATATCCTGCATCCACGGATGGTCGATTTCTATGGGTTCTTTTCCATGCTTTCGATTGATAAAGGAAGGAATCATCTCCATAGGCCCAGGACGATAAAGGGAGCCAACGGCAATGATCTCCTCAAAACGATCTATGTGCAATTTTTGCGCCAGATCTTGCATCCCGCCAGATTCTAGCTGAAAAACCCCAAGAGTCTTCCCCTGATTCAGAAGATCGAACGTCTTAGCATCATCAAGGGGAAGGTTCAGCCAATCGATTTCAATGCATCTTCCCTCTCGCAATGCATCGGCAGCCTTTTGAATAGAGGTTAACGTTTTCAGTCCAAGAAAGTCGATTTTGAGCATTCCAACTGCTTCGACCGGCTTCATCGAAAACTGTGTCACCGCCATGTCTGAGTCTTTAGCCGTACAAAGAGGAATGTGTTCTGTCAGAGAATAGCCGCCAATGATGATCCCAGCTGCATGGATGCCTGTATTGCGAACCGATCCTTCGAGTTTACGCGCAAAAGAGAGAATTTCCGCTGCTTCAGCATCAGTTTCTGCCATATTTCTAAGCTCTGGATCAAGCTGCAAGGCTTTTTCCAAGGTCATCGTTGGGTCTTCGGGAATAAGTTTGGCAATCGCATTGACTTTTACTAGCGGGACGCTCAATACCCTACCGACATCTTTGATCGCCATTTTAGCTTTCATGGTGCCAAATGTGATGATTTGAGCAACTTTGTCTTTTCCATATTTTTGCACCACATATTCGATCACTTCCATTCTCCGATCCATGCAAATATCGACGTCGATATCAGGATAGGATATGCGCTCGGGATTGATGAAACGTTCGAAAAATAAACTAAAGCGCAATGGCTCGATGTCTGTCACCCCTATCAAATAGAGGATGATGGAGCCAACGCCAGAACCGCGTCCCGGACCCATCGGAATCCCTCTGCGCTTGGCCCAGTCTATAAAATCGTAGACAATCAGCAAATAATCGCACATTCCCCTTGAGATGATGATTTCCAGCTCATAATTGAGACGCTCACGAACCACATCCATAGCGTTTTTGCCTGGAATTTTCTCTCCAACTTTTTCTAAAATCTGGGGCTTGTAACGACGCTGGATTCCTTCCTCACAGAGCTGCTTGAGAAAGTTCTCCGCCGCTTGCAATCTCTTCCGAGAAGAAATATCATCACATCCGAAGCCAGGTGGAACAAAGACAGGATAAAATTTTGATTTAAAATCGAGCTCGAATTCGCAGGCCATCGCTATCTGAACCGTGTTATTCAAGGCATCTGGCAGATCGCCAAAGAGTTTGGCCATTTCCTGTGGCGATTTAAACGCGTACTCTAATGTCGGTTCTACATCTCGCTTAGGGTTGGGAATGCGCTGTTTAGGGTTCCCATGGGAATCTGTTTCCCAAATTTCACAAGGTTCGCCAGAAAGGATATTCAAAAGAATCTCATGAGCTTTCCAGTCTTCTGGATCGAGATAGCGTGAATCGTTGGTGGCGACAAGCGGTATCTCTACCTTGAGGCTAAGCTCTCTCAGTTTCTGTTCTACCCGCTTCTCTTTTTCAACGAATTCCACCATTTTCTGATAGAGCCATGTTTCCTGTTCGATCCGATAAGATTGCATCTTCTCTTGATTCAGGGGATGTCTCTGTATTTCAAAATAGTAATCTTCTCCGAAAACCTCCTTAAACCATTGGATCTCCTCGATAAGCTCCTCTTCTCTTTGTTGAAGGATAAAAGAACCGATCGATCCTAAGAGGGAACCTGAAAGACAAATGAGACCTGCGGCATGCTCTTTTAAAAGATTTTTATCTATGCGAGGAGTATAGTAAAACCCTTCGAGGAACCCCTTCGAACACAACTGGCATAGATTTTGATAGCCTTGATGATTTTTTACTAAGAGGACAATGGGATAGCCGCTTGGGTGCCCGCTTACGCGTTTTTTCTCAAAACGCGATTGTGGGGCTATATGCATTTCACACCCGAGAATTGGTTTGATCCCAGAAGATTTGCAGGCCTTATAAAACTCTACAGCTCCATAGAGGTTGCCTTGATCAGTTAAAGCCAAAACAGAGAGCTCATATTGTTTGGCCCTGTCGACAAGCGTTTGAACAGAAGCAGCAGAAGAGAGAATAGAATATTGAGACCGAACGTGCAGCGGTACCCAGTTCACAGTGATCCCCTTTGAGTAAGGTTACCTTTAAAAAACGCTGTGACAGACGCGAGGAACGAGCGTTTGTCACACCCCAGCTGAAAGCTACGCTTTCTCAGTTGATTCCTGTAAAGAAGAGGGCTCCTGTGCACTCGTTTCCTTCCGAAATTTGGGATTGCTTCGCACTGACCAAAGGGGAAAGAGGAGGCTAGCAGCAACCACCCCGCCTATACTCAGGGCAATGAAAAACGCTTCCCATCCCCAATATTGAGTGATCATGCTTAAAGGATACCCTGCTGTCGCCGCACCCAGATAAGCAACCCATCCTATAAAACCGGTAGCACTTCCCGCCGCCTTTTTATGCGATAGTTCTGCTGCGGCCATCCCAATGAGCATTTGCGGACCAAAGATAAAGAAACCTATCAGGAACATCCATATCGTATCGAGCAATTCTGCTGAAACTGGTGAAAACCAAAGGCCAAGAATAGCGCCAATAACGGCAATGCTGAAAAGAATGATGATCGGACCACGTTTCCCCTTGAAAATCTTATCGGAGGCCCAGCCGGCGGCCAAACTTCCACAAGCGCCGCCAATCTCAAAGCTAACAATACAAGAGCTTGCAAGAATACTTGAGTAGCCTTTGACTTCACAGAGATAGAGCATCCCCCAATCATTGACACCCTGGCGAATTAGATAAACGAAAAAGTAAGAGAAGGCCAAAATCCAGATGAATTTATTGCTCAGCACATATTTAAAAAGGATCTCTTTGGCAGTCAGTTCTTTTTCTTCGGCTTCCTTGGATTCTGGAAAGTCGCCGCGATATTTTTCGATGGGGGGTAGTCCCAGAGATTGCGGCGTATCTCGTAATCGATTGATAAGAAAAAGGCCAACCGCAATACAAAGGATGCCCGGAAGAAACATTGCTGAACGCCAGCCATAATAGGTAGCAGCAAAAGCAGCTATGATAGGGATGAGGCCCCCACCGATGCTATGCGCTGTGTTCCAAAAGCCCCACCACGTCCCTCTCTCTTTCTGTGAATACCAATGTGTTAGTAGGCGAGCACAAGGAGGCCATCCCCAACCTTGAAACCAGCCATTGATACCCCAGAAAAGGGCGAACAGCATAATCGAAGAAGAGAATCCGAAGCAAATGTTCGCAATCCCCGTCAAGATCAATCCAAACGCCATAAAAAACCGGGGATTTGAACGATCTGCAAGAACCCCGCTTAAGAATTTGCTAAGCCCATAAGTAATCGCCATGATACTCGCTAGAATCCCCATATCGCTTTTTTCAAAGCCAAGATCCTGCATGAGAGAAGGCATCGCAAAGGTAAAACTTTTACGTGTGAAATAGTAGAAGATATAGCCAATATACATGCCGTAAAAGATTCTAAATCGCCAGTACGAGTAAGCCTTTTTAATGGAGGTTTCATCCTCCATTTCTGGCATGTGCGGGGCGGGACGAAATGCGTTTAAAAGACTCAAGCCTTCACCTTAATGATTTTGTTCAGTTTTTTGAATCACGATGTGTATATTCCAGGGGAGAATTAGTTAATTTATGCCTGTCCGCTCGAAGAGACTCATTCTACAATCCTGAGCGAAAGAAAAGTTTAAGGAGATGAAAGTCTATCGTCAATCCTTAAATTCCCGACCTAGGCCCAAGTTTAATTAGAAAATATTTTAATACAAGTGTATGAAAAAGAAATATGAGTGGCATAGGACCTTCAATTGGACACAACCGTTACGGGGGCGGTGGCCCAGAAGATCCTCTTTATCTAGCACAAATACAAAAGGATAGGGAGGAAGGGGGCAATGACGTCATCAGCAATCCACGTTCCAAGTTTTTTGCATTGGTTGCATCGACTCTCTATTTAAAGAAATTTGTCGACCATTTTATAAATATAGCAAAATCTCTTTCTTCTTCACTTAATGCTGAAAAAGCATTGCATGATCTTAGCGCTTTCAAAAGGGTTTTGGATGAATTGGCCTCAGAAGATAAAAGCCATGATCCAGAATTTACCCAGCGATTGAGTCTTCTTTGGCAAAATGTCTATGAAAATTGCAGCGGTCTAGAGCTTAAAGCCACCCATCTCGACAATCTGGCTGCGGAGATCCTCCATTTTACTAAGGATGTCGATAAATATCCTCCAGGAGAGGATTTCACCTTAGGTTATTATCTTTCTGAACACGCTGGCCAGGATTGGATCCCCTTTCCTTTTATGAAGTTACTTTCCTCTCTCCACGAAGATTTCCTAACTTCTCCAACAACTGCTCAACTAGGAATATGGATCCGTAAGCTCAATGAAATTCTCGGTACATTCGAATAACCTTTGAAGATCCTTGTCTTTTTCCATCCTCTGTCCTAAGCTCTTCTTTGTTTTATTTTCTATCCCCCCATGGAATACGCAATACCAAAAGGTCTATACGACGTCTTACCTGTAGTGTCTCATGAAGAAGATCTTTGGCGTTTGTCCACACGGTGGCAGTATGTTGAAGGAATCATTCGTGAGCTCGCGCGAAACTATCAATGCCAAGAAATCCGCACCCCCATTTTTGAAAGAACGGATCTTTTCTTGCGAGGCGTTGGAGAGAGCACCGATATTGTTACCAAAGAAATGTATACTTTCCTTGATAAAGGAGAGCGATTCATGACCCTTCGTCCCGAAGGAACAGCACCCGCAATGCGCGCCTTCGTGGAGAAAAAACTGCATACGCTTTCCCCTATCCATAAATTGTTTTACATCGGTCCGATGTTCCGTTATGAACGACCTCAGGCTGGCCGTTATCGACAACATACCCAATTTGGCGTTGAAATGGTGGGTTCAGGCATTCCAGAACAAGATGTCGAGATCATCGATATGGCTTGCGAGTTTTATCGTAGGCTTGGCCTTAAAGATCTCACAGTAATGGTCAATACAGTCGGCGACAAGGAAAGTCGCGTAGCCTATAAACAGGCCTTAAAAGATTATTTCTCGTCCCACCTCTCCTCGCTCAGCGAAGAGAGTAAAATTCGCTACGATAAAAATGTGCTTCGCATCCTCGACTCCAAATCTCCTGAAGACCAGGAAGCTCTTACCCATGCGCCAACGATTACAGAATTCCTCACTCCGTCGGCAAAACATCACTTTACAACCGTTTGCGAGTTGCTTGGAGACTTAGAGCTGCAATGGCAAATCAATCCGCGCTTAGTACGAGGATTGGATTACTATAATCACACAGTTTTCGAAATTGCCAGCATGCATTTAGGTGCGCAAAATGCTCTAGGTGGAGGGGGCCGCTATGATGGTCTTATTGCTACGCTTGGAGGACCTAACCTTCCGTCTGTTGGTTTTGCCTCGGGCATCGAACGCGTGTTGCAAGCTATGCATAAACAAGGCGTGCCTTTCCCAACTCCGCCAGGTCCTTTTGTCTACTTCATTGGACTTGGCGAAAAAGCTCGGCGGATTTTGATGCCCCTAATTGCACGTTTAAGGCACGCTGATATATCCGTTGAAATCGATCTTTTTGGGAAAAAAATCCAGCAATCTTTGCAGCTAGCTGACCAATCGAAGGCTACCTATGCCCTTATTATAGGAGAAGAAGAAATCCAATCGCAAAAAGCCATGCTTAAAGAAATGGCTACCAGGCAATCCATTCCCTTGTCGCTCGATGGTCTTTTTTCTGAGCTTGTCGAATTACACAATGAGTCAAAACAAAAAACAGGAACTATATGATTAAGAAGACGATCCCAATTCTTCTTGCGCTGCTCACCACGATCAGTATCCAGGCTGAAAAAGTTATTGATGAGCAGCCCTCTGCTCCTATGACATTAGATGCCGCCAATGAGGTAGAAATCGCTGACCCTCTGGATAACGATTTACAAGATAAAGAAGCAGAAAAAATTGCTCTGATCTCTGAAGCCTTTGGACATATTATTGCTAAGCATATTGAATCAGTCGGTGTCGATTTCGATCTTGCTCGTATTGTTAAAGGGCTTCAAGATGCAGACCAAGGAATCGATTCCCCCATGAGCGAGGCCGACTGCATCGAGGCCATCACCAAATCACACGAAGCGCACTTTAACGAAAGTGCCAAGACAAATCTCGAAAAAGCAAATGCATACATGAAGGAAACGCAGAAAGAATCGACTATTTCTGTCATCGAAGAAGGCAAATTGCATTACCGCATTGATAAAGAAGGGCAAGGCGCCATAGTGCAGGAGGGCTGCTCCCCTGTCATTCTCTATACAGGAAAATTTATCGACGGGACAATTTTTGGCGCTTCCAAAGGTGAAGATCTTGTCATATTAGACGAAACGATTCCTGGCTTTGGCAAAGGTCTGCTGGGAATGAAAGAAGGAGAAAAGCGAACTCTCTATATCCATCCCGACCTTGCTTATGGAACATCGGGGCAGCTGCCGCCGAATTCTTTGCTCGTTTTTGAAGTTGAGCTCGTTAAAGCAACTTCAGAACCAGCCAAAGAAATTGCAGCTCCTTTGGTTGAAAAAGCTGCTGCCGAACACCAAACAGCTTCTCTCGACACTCCACAAGAACAATCTGTGCAGTGAAAATCGTCCTTTTTCAGCCAGAAATTCCTCAGAACACGGGAAATATCGTTCGCACCTGTGCATTGACTAGATCGGGCCTTGTACTGGTGCGACCCTTGGGGTTCAGTATTTCCGATCGCATGCTTAAACGCGCTGGTCTCGACTATTGGCCATGGGCTAATGTTGAAGTCATCGATGATCTTGAGAGCTATCTTGAACATTGCGGATTACCTTTCTACTTTTTTTCACGCTATGCGGATAAATTCTACACGGAGATCGCCTACTCTGATGATGCCCTGTTGATCTTTGGTTCGGAAACAGGAGGCCTCCCCCCAAGCATCAAAGAAAGATGGGCTAATCAGTTTTACACGATCCCGTGTGTTCCCATCATTCGAAAAGAAAACCCGACAGATTCCGGTTGCCTAAATCTCTCAAATGCTGCTTCGATAGTCTTATATGAAGCACTGCGCCAAATAGGGTTTTGTTTGAAAATACCCGGTCCGTAAGGGCCAGGTTTCTCCCGGAGGAGGGATGAACTTATTCAAAATCTCTTTAACATGGCAAATGGTCCTTGGAACTGTTCTTGGGATTCTAACCGGGCTATTCTTTGGAGAATATTGCAGTGTTTTTTCCCCGTGGGCAGACGCCTATGTTATGATTTTGAAGGTCACCACGATCCCCTATCTTTTCTGCGCGATTATCCACGGTATCGGACAACTCTACACTTCGCAAGCCTTGCAAATTCTCAAAAAAGGCCTATTTTTTATCACGTTAGCCTGGGTGATTAACATTGGCATGATCTACTGCGGAGTTTTTCTTTTTACTTACAAAGCCAGTTCTACGATGGCCAATTACATATCAGCCTCCCCTACCCCAATCAATTTTGCTGAATTACTCATCCCCGATAACGTCTTCTATGCTTTGAGTAACAATATAATACCCGCCATTGTCGTTTTCTGTTTAGTACTGGGCATTTCATTGATGCATATCCGCGATAAAATGCCATTGATGCACTTACTCACAGTACTCGTTGATTCACTCACAAAAATTACGGGGTGGATCAGCCGAATCACGCCATTCGGCACGTTCATCATCATTGCTAATCAAGTTGGCACGATCCAGTTAAGTACGGTTAAACAAGTGAGCACCTACATTCTCGTCTATGTATTGGTGATTTGCATCCTTGTGTTTTGGATATTTCCGAGAATTATCAGTTCGCTTACAAATATTAAGGCCTTTCGTTGGGTCAAAGATCTCTTTCCTATTCTTTTGCTTGGCTATACGACCAATGTCATTATTGTCTGTCTTCCTTTCATCATCGAACTCATTAAACGGGAAATTCAGCGGTTCCTACCCACTGAAGAACGCGTAGAGAGTCAAATTCAAGGAACTGTTTCCATTGTTTTTAATTTACCTCTTGGATCGTTATTCATCTCCCTGTTCGTCTTTTTCGTCGCAATTTTTTATGGGAACCCGCTTCAACTGACCGGACAAATCCAATTATTCATCACCGCATTTTTGACAAGTTTAGGATCCGTTGGCCTAGGTGCATGGATCAATTCTTTGAATTTTATCTTGGAGACGCTTGGCCTCCCCCTTGAAGCTGTGAATATTTATTTAACAACTTTACCTTTTGTATCAGGCTTTCAGTCGATGATCTCTGTTATGGAGATCTCCTCTCTCTCTCTGCTCATTACACTCTCCTGTCATAAGCTGTTGGTGCCAAAGATCAGTCGCATACTCCGCAAAAGCCTTTTTACTATCACCCCTGTTTTTCTCTTAGTTATCGCGCTAAAAGCCTATAACCCTCTTCCAAAAATTCAAAACTGTGCTCTTAGCATTTATGATATTCAGCTCCCCTCTTCTCCATCCGTCGGGAGTCCCGGTTTAAAGACAGATCATGAGGACCCTCTCATGAGAATCTTGCACACCAAGACGTTAAGGGTTGGCTATAGTGCCAACATCGTCCCATTTTGCTTCATAAACCACTATGGTCAGCTTTCTGGTTTTGACCTTGCTTTTGCTGAGCAGCTTGCGGCAGATTTGGGATGCCAGCTCCTTTTAGTCCCGATGGATTACGGACGTATCGTGCAACAGCTTTCCAATAATGAATTTGATATTGCCATGTCAGCCGTCTCCGTAACAGAGGATCGTCTGGCACAGATCTACTTCTCTAAGCCTTATCTCGAAGAAACTATTGTTTTTGTTGGCAAAGAGAAAGAACGTAAACGGCTGTCCACAGCTGATTTCATTATCTCTAACCCTGAGATCAAGATCGCAGCGCTCAAAGGCTCCTCTTACGAACGCCTGGCTAAAAGCCTATTCACTGATAATACCGTCGTATCCCTAGATAGTTACGATGTTTTTCCAGACAGCGGGGCCAACGTTCTTCTGTGGTCGGAAACCCAGGCGATTTCTTGGATTGTTTTGCACCCAGGCTATACTCTTATTTATCCCTGTCCCGCCATCGGTATAGATACTCTAGCTTATGCTATACCTCAGAATGCGAATCTTTTTTTGAATTATTTAAATCTCTGGTTAGAACTAAAGAAGAACGATGGTTTTACCGACCATCAATACGATCTATGGATTCTTGGAAAAACCGAAACAGCAACGCCAGTAGAGTCGCGCTGGTCAATTTTAAAAAATATTTTACAATGGTAACGCCACGCCAGCTTACTATAGAGTTAATTGCAAAATTCGCTTCGTAAGACAAATTTGATGATTTTTTGGTTGGTTCTGTTTCTCGTAAAATGATATATGCCATTGGACATAGGCATTTTACGAGAAATCAGAATCCAACCAAAAAAGCGTAGATTTGGCTTCGAATGGATTTTTGCAATTACCTCTATATACTGCTTCAAACGGCCAGGATGAGATTAACGCGGAGACTCGGCGGCGCAGGGATGGAGAGAAAAGGTGTTGTCAACGATTTATAAAATCTTTGCATCTTCGCGACGCCGCGTCTTTGCGTTGATCCCGCCTTTGAACTCACGCAGTCCTTATAGGGAAGCTAAAAAACCAAATCCTGTTTTACCTATAGAAAAATCGCTGATGCTACTCTGTTTTTCCTTTGCTTCTGATGAAGTTCTTGATCGATTCTGGATCACGTAAACCAATAAGGCGTCCCACTTCTTTTCCTTGATCGAATAGAATCATCGTGGGAACAGAGGTCACCTGAAAAGAAGAGGCGATTCTTTGTGCATTATCGATATCGAGCTGCGCAATCGTGGCTATTCCCTCGATTTCTTTGGCTACTTTATCTAATACAGGCGCAAGCATGCGACAGGGTCCGCACCAATCAGCAAAAAAATCGACCAAAGTTATCCCATGTTCGACATCTTTATAAAAAGATTCCTCAGATAGTTTTCTGATATTGTCACCGGCCATAAATTCCTCCAACGAATAATAATGGCGCTCATTATACAGGAATGCTGATTAGGGGAAAAGATTGAAGAGAATGGCTTAAATCGTCTAGAATTTCACCCTTAGTCTTTTTCTCTCTGCGGCCATGGCGGAATTGGTAGACGCGCTAGATTCAGGTTCTAGTCGGGGCAACTCGGTGGATGTTCGAGTCATCTTGGCCGCATTTTTCACGACAAATCCTCTTGACAACCCTTATTAGTTTTTTGAATATACAAGGATATGACCCGCTCTTCGATAGCTTTGATCGCAAATGGCCATTGTACCCTATCTGTAGAACAAGAAAGAGATCTCAAAAAAATTTCTGTCTTAATGGCTGTCGACGGCGGCATTCACCACTGTATTAAACTGGGACTTATTCCTACTATTTATGTTGGCGATCTTGATTCAGCAAGCGAACAAGATCTTTCCCATTTCCCCAAAATCAAGACCTACATTTATGCAAAAGAAAAAGATAAAACCGATCTTCAATTAGCTATTGAACTCGCTTTAGAGAGCCATGATTTCTTACAGGTTTTTGGAGCCTTGGGTGGTCGAATCGACCATAGCCTTTTCAATCTGATTTTATTAACACGCTTCCCAGAAAAAATAGAATTCCTCTCAAAAGAAGAAACTGTATTCTTAATCAAAGGACAAAAGCAAATGCCAGTTTCCCCTGATACGATCATCTCTTTGATGCCAATCAATGGGCCTGTTTATGGTGTGACAACACGCGGGTTAAAATGGGAGCTAAAAGATGCAAAACTAAATAAACATTTTACTAGCCTTTCCAATCTTTCTCTTGGCCCTGAGATCTTCATTTCTGTAGGAACCGGCGATCTGCTCTGCATACTCATCCACTAAAGAATGAAGGAATTGCAAAACTCGAGGTTATGGAGGAGTCCCTTTGGCTCCCGCTTCATACCATTCTTTGAGGCTAAGGATCGCGTTGCGGAGGTCTTCGGCAAGCTGAGCCTCAGCCTCTCTTCTGGGTGTTTTTTCGTATCTTTCCCAAAGTAAAGGCGAACCAAAAATACAAGCTGTCTTTCCAAAGAATTTCGGCCACCTTCTCTCGCGCCCCCAGATAGAAAAGCTGCCTGCGATATAGGCCGGTTGAATAGCACAGTGTGTGCGGTGAAAAAGTAAAAAAATTCCCGGCTTGATCTGTCCGAGATTTCCATCCTGGCTCCGGGTACCTTCAGGAAAGAGGATGATTTTTTTCCCTTGCTCTAAAAGCGCGCTGATCTCGCGGAACATCTGGAGATTTGCGGTCCCACTACTGACAGGTCTCGAATTTAAAGCATAGATGAGCTTTCCAAACCACCCTTTGAACAGGGTCTTTCGTGCTAGAAAAAAAACTTTGTCAGGACAAGAGATGGAAAGGAGGGGGGGATCTAGATAAGAAACATGATTCGATGCAAGGATTGCAGCTCCGGGCTGAATATGGATTTGGCCGTAGATTTTATGACGGTAGAATATCTTAGTAAACAAAGTAACAATAGCAATGACAATAGAATAGAGCATACTTACCGGAGTTGCGATGGCTTTATCAGTGAAAGAATTTTATCCACTACTTCTTCTTCTGTGAGATCTGATGTATCGACTTCGATGGCGTCTTCAGCTTTTTTAAGCGGAGAAAGGCTTCTCGTGGAGTCCGCTTCATCACGCGCAATGATTTCTTTGAGCATTTCATCTCGAGAAAATCCAAGATCTAGCATATTTTTTTCCTGAAATTCCTTTAAACGTCTTTCAGCTCGCACCTCAGACCGTGCTGTAAGGAAGATTTTGAACTCTGCTCTAGGGAAAACCGTCGAACCCATATCTCTTCCTTCAAAGACCGCATTAACCCCTTCTCCGAAACGACGTTGGATTCCCCAGATTTTTTTTCGGACAATCGGAAGGGCTGCCACTGCAGAAACACTGGCAGTGACCTCTCTTGTGCGAATTTTTTCCGTCACTTCTTCATCGCCGACGTAGTATCTTTTTTTTCCTTTCTCATCCAGAATTCTAAAAACAAAGTGATCTAGCAATTCTTCAATCGCTTTTTGGTCATCGATCGAAATCTGCTTGTCCCTCATAGAGAGAGCAACAGCGCGGTACATTGCCCCCGTATCAAAAAAAGCAAAACCAAGTCGCTCGGCTACTTTCCTTGCTACTGTCGATTTACCGGTACCTGATGGACCATCAATGGTGATTATCATGCCTAAAGAGTAGAAACGTAAAAGTAAACAATTGGGGTCGTCAACAAAAGAGAATCAACCATATCGAGGATCCCGCCAAGACCCGGTAGACTGTTGCTATCTTTAACAAACGCATCTCTCTTCAAAAGAGATTCTGCAAGATCTCCGATCTGTCCTAGAACGCCGATGAGAGCCCCAAGCCATAGGGACTGGAAAAGTCCCAAGTTAAAACCTTCGACCCAATTCCCTAACTTACTTAAGAAAACACTGGCCAACACCGCGCAAAAGAATCCTGCAATGGCTCCTTCAACTGTTTTTTTTGGACTGAGCAAAGGAGCTAATTTTTTCTTTCCCCATAAGCGCCCGACAAAATAGCCGCCCACGTCGGTAATCTTCGTAACAATGATGAGATAGGCAAGCCACCACCGTCCATCTTGGTCGACATGATAAGGATAGAGAATGCCCAACATGAAACAAAGAGGTATGGCTACATAGCAAACACCAAACAATTCTATAGCTACTTGTACCAACGCCTTGTAAGAGTGCCGAAAATGCGCTAAAAAAAACGTAATCACGCTCATGAAAAGAATCACGAGGGGCAGTTGGGGGACGGTCGCATGCCGCTGTGCAAAATAAAAAGCGAACACTTCGATCACCGTTACGATAATCATCAGTTTCGAGTTAGGATGAAAATTTTTAGCTTGGGCTAGTTGCACATACTCCCAAACAGCAATCCCTGCCAAAGCGGCGATAACACTGGCCACGAGCAGTCCCATCCACGAATAGGGAGAGAAAGCGATCAATATTGCCGCCACAAGGATAACAATTGTGGAAGTAAATAACCTACGATTGAGATCTCGAATTTTGGTGAGCTTCATAGAGAATACCGTCATTGATGTAATCGATGCACTCAACTACCCCAGCGCCTTTTTCTTTGCTGGAAGTCGAGGATCGCATAAAGAAGTTCTTTTTTGTCAAAATCTGGCCATAATACATCCGTAATGTATACTTCAGAGTAAGATAGCTGCCACAAAAGAAAATTACTAAGCCGTTTTTCTCCGCTAGTTCTGATAAAGAGTTCTGGATCGCTCCAGCGCGCAGTATCGAGATAGTTTGCAAAAATAGCCTCGGTTAAATTTATATCGCTAAGCTTTCCTTTGGAGTAGTCATTTAGGATTGCTTTAGCAGCTCGGCAGATATCGTCTCTTCCTCCGTAGTTTAACGCCAGAACGAGCTCGATCGCCGTGCATTCTTTCGTCGCCTCCTTGGAAAGATGCAACTCTTCGAGAAGGTCGGCGGGCAAACGATGCAAATCACCTATCGTTTCAAGTCGTACGCCTTGTTTTAGCATGTTTTCACGATGATCACGAAGATAATTTTTGAAAAGCTGCATGAGGGCTTCGACTTCAAAGGAGGAGCGCTGCCAATTTTCTGTTGAAAACGCATAGACTGTAAGAATTTTTACGCCCAACTCAGTCGCTGCCTGCACGATTTGTATCAATGTCGCTACTCCTTGCGCATGACCCATCATTATAGGTAGACCGTGCTGCTTGGCCCACCTTCGGTTCCCATCCATAATGACAGCAATATGCTGAGGTACTTTTGGGAGATCTCTGCGTAACTGATCTTCTTTTTCTTCAAGACAAGTTGACGAGGGCTGAGTTTCTATGAAAAAGGCATTCATTCTTTTTATCCAGGTATTGGTCTATGCAAGCGCAACGTTTGGCTATGATCAGGACCCAGTGAAAGATAGGAGATCTTCACATGACAAAAATTCTCAATTTTTTCTAGATACTGTCTTGCTTGAATAGGCAACTCTTTCGGGATTTTGCAATTAGACGTGGGCTGTTGCCATCCCTGAAATTCTTCGTATACAGGCTCCACTTCTTCCCAATCTGAAGAAACGATAGGCGGTTCATCTAACAACTTGCCCCGATGGCGATAAGCAATACAAATTTTTCCCTGAGATATCCCATCGAGGATGTCTATTTTCATAAGAGCGATCTCGCGAATACCACTGAGCTGAACCACATGCCTCAATAAAAAAAGATCCAACCATCCGATCCGCCTTTTCCTTCCCGTCGTCGTACCGATCTCCCTCATCACCTCATGAGGTGGGAAAAAAGCGGTCTCCTCTTTTTTCAATTCCGTCGGGAGAGGCCCTCCGCCCACTCTCGTTGAATAGGCTTTTACGATCCCGATTGCCTGTATTTTAGCTTGAGAAAAACAAGCCGCTCCTGCTAATACCCCAGCTGGAAGCGTACTAGAGGAAGTAACGAAAGGAAAAGTACCATAGGTCAGGTCAAGCAGAGAGCCGTGCGCACCTTCAAAAAGCACGTGCTTCCCTTCATCCAAAGCTTCTTGGATCATTTTTTCCACTGGCGCAACAAACTCTTTCAGCCGCTTACCCCATTCGACATAGGTTTCATAAATCTCTTGGAAATCGATCGGTGGTCGCCCATAGATTAGGATGAGCTCCTGATTTTTATGAGCGACAAGAAATTCTAACTGCTTTTTAAAAGCTTCCGGATCGAGAAGATCGGCGATCCTAATCCCCATCCGCGCTGCTTTGTCGATATAACACGGGCCAATTCCGCGCCCTGTTGTTCCTATGGCTGATTTTCCCTTATTCTGTTCAGATAGAACATCGAGTTCCCTATGGAAAGGAAAAATCACATGAGCATAAGGAGAAAGAAAAATTCTTCCTTGTACAGGAATACCCGAAGACTTCAATTGTTCAATTTCATTCCATAGCACTGCCGGATCGATGACTGTTCCGCCAGCAAGCAGGCATTGAGTATGGGAAAAAAGAATACCTGATGGCACCAGATGAAAACGATGTTCAACACCATCGCGAACAATCGTATGGCCGGCATTATTCCCACCTTGCGAACGGACGACAAGATCTGCTTCTTTAGCGAGCAGATCAACGATCTTGCCTTTCCCTTCATCCCCCCATTGTAAACCGACGATCACGTAGGCCGGCATTCCTTACCTAAAAAAAGTTTCAACGTCCAAGCATACGACAAAGTGGAATTCCATAGGATGTTTTTCTCAGGAATTTTCGGTCATCGAGAAATGCTCTCTAGACAGAATCATTACGGAACAATTATGCTAGCCGCTTACACAATTATTTCTTTTCAATATTCCAGATCTGAGGACCTTCGATGGAAGCGAAGAAACGTTGGCATTTTTGGCTAATCATTGCTGTCTTGGCTTTGACCGTCTACAATATTTTACCTACAATTTTTTTCTACAACAAGCCCCTTCGGGCGCCGGTCGATGAGCCGCGTGCCAACGCGATTGCCCTATCTATTGCAGATAGAATCAATGATCTAGAGAAATTTTCTGAAGAATGGTTGGCCTCGTTTTGCAAGCTCCTGAACATTACACCCAAAGAAATTCACATAGAAAAAGCCAATCCGGAATTCATAAAGATATCTTTTTCCAAAACATCGGATGCTCAGACATTCAGCCGCTATCTATCTCGTGCAGGCAGCCTGATCCCCTTTACTCCTGCTCAACTTTCCCTCTCCGCGGCCTCCTCAGAGGAATTAGCCAGCACTACTTTGACTGTTCAAAGAAGAATCCCTATTCATTTTGATCCAAAAAAAATTGGCGAATTCTATCAGTTTTCAAATATTTTTGATCAAAACGGAGCCCCCTCGCCCCTCTACAGAGCTCTTGTTGAAGACCGGGTAATGCAGCTCGCGAACAGCATTGGGGGGACCAGCGAAAACGCCAAGTTGGCAAAGGCCATTGTCGATCATCCTCAGAACCCCCAAACCTTGGAACTTGCTGTAACGTTAGGGCAGCGCATCGTAGAGGTCGCACGAATCTTCGGAGACGACTCCTCCATTGCTATGAGATTCTATGGATCAGTTAATCAGGGAATCGCGGATGACGAAGCTAAATTCGCTTCTCGTCTTCTCTCTTCGATCGGCGGTATGAAAGATCGGCTTCGGATCGAAAAAATATCTCTACAAAAAGAGCAAGCATCCGAAAGTGCCTCCTTCGATGTAGCTAAACAGCAAAAACTCAACCTTCTTGTGGGTAGAGAAACTTACTTAACAGAGTTTGAAGGCCTTTTAAAAAAATATAGTGCATCTTTCCAAAACAACCTCTCTTCCTGGAACTATGCAGCTGTTGCCAATGGTCTTAAAGCTTCCGGTTCAAAACAAGAGATTTTTTTTCACAATCGCAATCCCATCGTAGAAAAAATTGTCATCGATTGGGCGAATAATCACCTCCTGCTCAAAATACATCCTGACCTCATCACTTTCAAAACTGCGCTTCACCAAAAAAATGCCTCCCAATATTTGAGAGACCAAGTCGATCAGATCATCTACAATCAGATTGCTTCGATTGCACAATTTTCTTCTGAAAAAATCTCCCCTTTCCAAGATCAGTTTGTTGTTGAGCTCAAAGAATTAAGTAATGCCTCCAGTTTTTTGGTCATGCGTCTTTCAGCCATCGCAAAGAAAGAACTCTCGTCACTTAGAACGCTTCTTGAAACTTCCTGGCATCCTTCTCACCTAGATCTTAAAAGAGATTCGTTTCCTATTTGGGATCAAGATACCTATTCGTCCATAGGCAAAACATCAAAAGATTTTGGCCTTTTAATTTATTCCCCTGCTGCAAGCAACCAACCTCCTCCCGAAGGAATGAGGATGAATTCGATCTACATCATTGCACGCGGGCTAGATAAAATGGTCGCTAGTTTACGCAATAACCCTGAATCAGAGGCTACCAAGCAATTCTTCCACGATTTTGAGAGCCTCAGATCGATGATGCAGCAGCATGGTTTTTACGGTTATTCTGGTAGAGAAACCTATATCAATCCTGAATTCGCGAACGATTATATTTTTGAGATGGAAGATTATTATCAGGATGTCCTCAAGGCTACCCGAGAAAACTTTATCGTTAAAGGCACTAAACGTTTTGCCATCTTAGAATTTTCCGATGTCGAACAACGTATTTTAACGGAAAATGCCATTGATACTGCTATTCATGAAGATCTTCTTAAATGGCGCGATGACTACCATGGTGCATCTCTTGGAATAAAAGGGATGGCGCCTTATGACGTGCCGAAACCGATCAGTAACATTTTTTTAAGCAACCTCAAGCTGAGTTTTGCCAAATTTTTCCGTGGGGATGAGCGAAAAATCCTTCATTGGGGACTTGATTTGTCAGGCGGTAAAACAGTGCAAATTGAACTGCGCGATGCGAATAACCGCCTCGTTACAAAAGAGGCTGATCTCAAACAGGGAACGAACGAACTTTACAGTCGCGTAAACAAAATGGGCGTCTCCGAAGTGAATATTCGTCAAGAAGGGCATACCATTGCGCTAGACTTTCCCGGTTCCCAAGCTTTTTCTGCCGCCGAACTCGTTAAAGCCTCTACAATGTATTTTCATATTGTGAATGAAAAATTCTCCAATGGAAATCTCGCGCTTGCAGCCTATGTTGAGCAATATTTTCAAGATGTTTGGAATGAGGCGGTCGTCACGAATCGCAAATCAGTCGAGGAAATCAATGCGATAGCCTGGCGCCATATCCATGGTGATTCATTGGATCCCGAGGTACTCCAACCAAGGAGTATTGCCGCGCGCCTCCTTCACGAACATGGACTTCGCCTTGCAAATCCTCAAGACTCCTTCACCAGTTCGATTCCCGACGATCTTATTTCGAAACTTGCCATCTTGCGTGGCGATAGTTTTATGGATTGGAATGGACGCCCTCATCCTCTGCTAGTCGTCTTTCGCAATTTTGCGCTTGAAGGTTCTAACCTTGAAAATGTGACAGCATCCTATGATCCTGCGAAAGGAAATTACATTAGTTTCAATGTCAAAGGATCCTCTTCAAGGCAAAGCAATTCCTCTTCTAATCCTAGGGACGATTTCGGAGCTTGGACGAACAAATATTGTAAGGAAACGATCAGTGGCACGCTACTGGCGGAGACATCACGCGGAGAAGGCTGGCGGATGGCTGTTATTCTCAATGAGACCGTCATTAGCGCACCAACACTCGCTTCATCTCTTCGAAACTCTGCTTCCATCACAGGAAGTTTTACCCAAAGAGAAGCCAATCAGCTCGAAGCTGACCTCAAAGCAGGCTCTCTTAGTTTCAGTCCTAAAATCCTTTCCGAGAAGAATGTAAGTCCAGAAATCGGCAGCCAGGAACGTCACCTTGGCATTGTTGGCATGTTTATTGCGATTGCCTTGGTTGTGATTTCCATGGTCAGCTACTATCGATTTGGAGGGATGGTTGCTTCAATAGCCGTTCTTTTCAATCTCATCATCATGTGGGCGGCTCTACAAAACATTCAAGCAACAATGACCCTCGCCAGCATCGCAGGCATTATCCTGACTCTTGGCATGGCAGTCGACGCAAACGTCCTCGTTTTTGAAAGGATTCGCGAGGAATTCGCTGCAACCGGTAAGATCGCTTCAGCTGTACACACCGGTTATAGAAAAGCTTTTTCAGCTATTTTCGACTCCAATATTACCACGTTAATTGCCGCCCTCATTCTTTTAAATTTCGATTCCGGACCCATCAAAGGTCTAGCCGTTACATTAATTATCGGTATCGCCTCGTCAATGTTTACAGCTCTTTTTATGACTCGCTATTTCTTTGCCCGCTGGGTACAAAACCCTGCTCACAAAGGGCTGAAAATGGCCAACCTTTTCAAACCCAGAAACTATAATTTTTTGAAATATACAAAGCGCACTCTAATCCTTAGTGCAGTAGTCATTGTTCTTGGAGGATTCCTCACCATCGTACAAAGACATACACTCCTTGGAATGGATTTTACAGGAGGCTATGTCCTTTCTGTTGACGTACAACAGCAGCAGCAGTCCCCCCATTATAAAGAGTCAATCGAACAAGCTCTTATTGCACAGGGAGCTTCGCCTCAGGAAGTTTTTGTTCGTGAACTCAGTCCATCGAATCACTTGCGTATCTTTCTTTCTTCTAGTATGGAGCAAACAGGGCATCCATTTTATACCATGCCGCTGGAATTGAATGATGAAGATCCAGCCTACTCATTTGCAAAAAATCCTCGCATAGCGTGGGTAGTTGATGCGCTTAAGAACAAAGGAATTTCTTTGACACAAGATTCACTTGTAACTCTCGACCAAAGCTGGGCTTCCGTAAGCGGTCAAATGTCCGATACGATGAGAAACCAAGCTTTTATCGGTCTTTTGATTGCTTTAGTCTGTATCCTCATTTATATCACTGTCCGTTTTGAATTTAGCTATGCTGCAAGCGCAACGCTTTGCCTCATGCACGATGTTGTGTTCACTATTGGATTGATGTCTATCTTACATTGGATCGGCATGCCCATACAAATCGACATGCATACTGTAGCAGCTTTATTGACAATTGTCGGCTATTCTTTAAATGACACGATCATTGTTTTCGATCGAATCCGAGAAGACATGCGACTCATGCGTAAACATTCCGTCGTCGAAATCATCAACCATGCGGTCAATGTCACGCTAAGCCGGACACTGATGACTTCGGGAACCACATTATTGGTTCTCATTCCTTTGATTTTACTCGGCGGTAGCACCATTTTTTCATTTGCCTTAGTGATGGCCATTGGAGTGATCTTTGGAACACTCTCTTCTCTGTTCATTGCCGCACCTTTAATGCTCTTTTTCCATCAACGCGAAGCGGAAAAACAAAAATTGTTAGCGAAAGCTGAATCATGAGACGATGGTAATGCATGCTCCAAAAGCCCGTACAGAGTCTCGCATGGGTATATCCAAACGTTGATAGCGAATGGATTAAAAAAATTATCCGTGAGTTCAATATTCATCCGGTGACGGCACAAGTATTGGCTGCACGTGGGTTTGAGAGTTTGGATGAGATACACAATTTTCTTTACGCCAAGCTTCCTGACTTGCATGATCCTCATCTCTTTCCCGATATGGATAAGGCGATCATCAGGATCGCTCAAGCTTTAAAACATAAAGAACACATCTTGGTTTACGGCGACAATGATGTTGATGGGATCACAGCCGCCGCTCTCTTAACAGATTTTTTCACTTTCATCGGTGCCAAAGTCTTCTACTACGTGCCCAACCGCAATGCGCTTAAGCAAAGTGTTATGGTCGATGCCATCGACTATGCACTTAAAAACCAGTGTAAATTACTGATCACCGTCGACTGCGGTATTACAGCCGCTACTGAAATCGAGTCTGCGGTTAGCAATCATATCGATGTGATCGTAACGGACCATCATGAACCCACAGATAAATTGCCTCACTGCATCGCTACTCTCAATCCAAAGCTGGTGTCCAGCACCTATCCTAACCGTGAATTGACTGGCGTCGGTGTAGCCTTCAAATTAGCCCATGCAATGACCAATGCCCTCATTGCAAGTGGAGAAATTGGTAGTGGGAAAGTCGATCTCAAACGCTATCTTGATCTCGTTGCTCTTGGGACTATTTCCGATATGGGATCACTTGTAGGAGAAAACCGCATCCTTGTCCGCTACGGTCTACGTCAATTACGGAAAACACGGCGGATAGGGTTATCTAAACTTTTTTCCATCTGCGACTTAAAGTTGGGAGAAATCACAACCATAGATATCGCTTCCAAAGTCGCTCCACGCCTCAACAGCTTAGGAAGGATCGATGAGCCTCGGAAAGGGGTTGAGTTGCTTTTGCTGAGAGACCCCATTCTTGCTGAAAACCTTGCGAAAGAGTTGGACTTGAATAATATCGAACGACAAAAAATTGAACGGCGAGACGCAGAAGATATCGAACTTCTTTTGCAAAAAAACCCCTCTCTTCTCCAAGGGAAGGCCATCGTTATTCATTCTGAAAATTGGCACCCCGGCATTATTCCGATCATCACAGCCAGAATTTCTAAGCAATACAATCGTCCTACTGTTGTTATCGCCATTGATCAGGGGCTAGGGAAAGGTTCGATCCGAACGATTCCAGAATTCCCCCTTTTACCTATTCTCAAAGAAACCTCCGATCTTCTAGAAAACTATGGCGGTCATGACTTTGCTGCCGGCCTAACAATCCGAGCTGAAAATATTCAGGCTTTCAAGGAAAGGTTTATTGCCGCTGCTAACTACAAGCTCTCAGAACAAGATGTGATCACCAAACTGCGTTTGGATTCTAAAATCTCTTTCAACGACCTCACCTTCGATTTCATGGAATCCTTAAACCTCCTCGAGCCTTTTGGCCACGAGAACCCAGCGCCTGTATTTTACTGCCCTGTAAAACAAACCTGGCCGCCTAAAATCGTCGGAAAAATCCACCTGAAGCTCTATCTCGAACAAAATGATCGACTTTTGGAAGGGATTGGTTTTGGTATGGCGAATCGTAAACAGGAGCTAACGCGTAAAAATCTTCATCTTAATATTGCTTTTACGCCGCAAATCAATAATTTCCTCAATAAGAGCAGCATCCAGCTTCATATTCGAGATGTCAAAATCACTTCTTCCGCGAAAAATGGCTCAAAAGAACCTGAAAGTTCTTAATCTAGAAGCCCAGACAAAAAAAAACCGCTCGGGAGCCATTGCTCACCGAGCGATTTCTGTAACGCTTATGTTGCGTCAAGAGCGATTAGCTCCTGCGGTAGAAAAGCCTTTTATTTTATTTAGATGGCTTGTCCTTGTGAGTCTCTTTGGCCTAGATAATTTTTCTTATACTCATCTAAGTCGTTTTGATGTATGACCCAAGCAGCACCTTTACGACTCGCTTTTAAAAGTCCCACTCGTGTTGCATAATAGATCTTTTGAGCAGGAACATTGAGTTGCTTTGCAACTTGATTTACGGAATAAAATCCTTGTTTGTTATCAAACAATAGTTCTCCGTTATACATCGACTTTGTTCTTGAATACTTTTGACGACGGTAATCTTCTAGATCATCGAGGTCAATTGTCCAACGCGTCGAATCTTTAGAAGCTTTTAATTTATTTTGCTTAATAGCTACATATATAGCTTGCCTGGTGACATTATTAATCTTAGCGGCTTCCGTAATGGAAACAAGTCGTTTTGACTTCGATTGCTCGCAACCTGCTAGATCATTCTTACCACCATCAGCCCAATGACCAGATGGATTGTCCATGCTTAACTGTCCTCCTTAATAAACATAAACATTACAAAACCTCACTGACTAGTAACTGACTAGTAATTAGCAAAGTCTTATATTTGCTTTAGACATAACATTATCTCACAGAATTCATTAGATTACAAGATTGTGATGAACTGTTTTTTTCGTTGACGATGCATAAAAAAAATTTCTGGCAGACATAGTTTATCAGAAGCCCTCTTAATATTAAAGAGATGCGTTTTGAACCCCTGGTTTTTGGTACACAAATCTTAACAAACACTTTATAAAAAAACTCCTCTTTCCTTAATAATTTTTTTACTTTACACACTGCAATTCTTAACCGAACATTTTATAAATTAATAACTTGTCATTAAGTTGTAAGATACAGTTTGTATAGGAGAACGAATTTGAAATTTGACTAATCGTTCAAACAAATTTAAGCAATTCATCAATTTTTGCTTAGCTACCGCCCGATAAGAGGTGATCACAGGCAAAGAGGCACAAAAAAAGCAAAAAACCCTTTTTCCCAGATTTTTTTCCTTAAAAACCGGATAGAAAATGGATTTTCATAGCGCGAAAGAATTTTTCTCCGCTATTCTACGACTAACTAGATAGGCTGCACTTTACTAAATATTTGAGGATCAAATGGTTAATTTAAAAAAATCGTTCTTGGTACTTTACAGCCTTTTTTTCTTCCTCTTTTTTTCTCCTGGGCATGCCAAACCACCAACCCTCTCTCCTAGAGACACTTACAATAAAATTGAGGAGATCTTGCGTGCCCATGTCTCTTATCAAAAGCTCACCTCGGAAATCATTCAACGCTCGTTTTTGAATTTCCTTGATGAGTTAGATCCGGGTAAAACCTATTTTCTAGCCGATGAAATTGTCTGCTGGACTGAAGCCTCAAATGAGCTCTTGAATAACGCCTTGCACGACCTGAAAAACGAAAATTTCAGCGTTTTCGATGATCTTTTGGCTATCATGGCTTCTGCAATAGACCGTAGAGGCGAGCTTGAAAAGGAGATCAGCCAGGCATCTCTTCTTTCCAAGACCAATTCTCAGGAACTCAAAGACCTACCCTGGGCAAAAAATCGTGAGGAGCTTCGTGACCGCCTCATCAAAATACGCTCTCTACAGGTTGAAGCCACGACCAAACTCTCACCAGATGCAGCGGAACAGCTCTTAAAACGAATACAAAAGAGGCGTCTTAAACGGGAAGAGGAGATGTCCCCGGCTCAACCAGTTGAGCGACAACAGTTTTTGCTTTCTATCGTTTTAAAGGCTGTTAGCGCAGCTCTTGACTCCCAGACAAACTATTTTACTCCCTCAGAAGCAAATCAATTCATGATCCAGGTGGAACAACGGCTTTATGGGATTGGGGCGCAGCTTAGGGACGATTTGAATGGATTTACTATCATTCGGCTTCTTGAGGGAGGCCCTGCTCTTTTAAGCAACAAACTCAAGGTAGGTGATAGAATTATCGCCGTGAACCAGGAGCCTGTCGTCGGAATGGAGATCATCGAAGCTGTTGAACACATCCGCGGAGCTCAAGGATCCAACGTCATCCTAACAATTCTTCGTCCCCAGGGTGCAGAGTTTGAAAAAAATGAAGAAAAGCTAGATGTCGAGATCACACGGGCCGAAGTGGTGCTTAAAGAAACGCGCTTGGATAAACGCTTAGATCCATTTGGAAGCGGTGCCATTGCTTACCTCCATCTTTTCTCTTTTTATCAAGATGCCTCTTCCTCTTCAGCCGAAGACATGCGGCAAGCTCTTAAGGAAATACAAGCAAATAGATCCTTAAAGGGTGTGGTTCTAGATCTTAGAAATAATGCTGGCGGATTGCTGCCGCAAGCGGTTGCTGTTACAGGGCTTTTCATTAAGAAAGGGGTTGTTGTATCAGTGAAAGACAATACAGGCCAAGTTCAACATTTACGCAATGTTGAAGAGAATATTGCCTGGGATGGTCCTTTGATCGTTCTCGTGAATCGTCTCAGCGCTTCCGCAGCGGAAATCGTCGCCCAAACCCTCCAAGATTATGGCCGGGCGATTATCGTCGGCGATGAAAAAACCTATGGGAAAGGCACTTTCCAGACGTTTACTCTGGAAACAAACCATTTTGGCAAAGTGAATCCTAAGGGTGAATATAAGGTTACAAGAGGGCGTTATTATACGGTTTCAGGAAAAAGCCCGCAGCTTGTCGGCGTTCGGTCTGATATTATCGTTTCTGGTCCGTTTTCAAAGATGAAAATCGGTGAAGAGTTTTCTAAATATCCACTTGCTAATGAGACCATCGCCTCTAATTTCCATGACGATCTTAGCGATATTCCTCCCTTCCACCGCTTCCGTTTTGGCCGCTCCTATAAGGAAAATCTCCAGCCAATTTTGACCTCTTATCACAAGTATTTGCCTTTACTGAAAAAAAATTCGGAAGAAAGGATTGAGGCAAATCCTACGTATAAAAAATTCCTTAGAGAGATTGAAGATGAAGACGCCGCCTTCGAGATCTTTGAAACCTTTAATACCAGCGATTTGCAACTACAAGAAGGCCTTAATATTTTGAAAGACCTTCTCTTTCTCATCAATGAGCAGTATGAAATGCATAGCCTCCCGGTTTCGGCAGCCTAACGAACTATCCCGAAATGCTCTCTGAACCTATGCCTTGAATTATAAGGGCTCTCCAGGCAACAATACTTCTTCACATCTTACCACTTCGATAAAACTATGAATGTACGTGTTAGAATTGCCCCTTCTCCGACAGGCGACCCTCATGTAGGGACAGCCTATATTGCTCTTTTTAACTTAATTTTCGCTAAGCATCACAAAGGAACATTCATCCTTCGCATTGAAGATACCGACCGCACCCGCTCCCGCCCAGAGTATGAAAAGAGTATTTTTGATGCTCTCCGCTGGGCTGGGATCCAATGGGATGAGGGGCCTGACGTCGGCGGATCGTATGGCCCTTATCGCCAATCTGAAAGAACGGAAATTTATCGCGAGTACTGTCAGCTACTTCTCGATAATGGAAAAGCCTATAAATGTTTCGCCACGGCAGAAGAGCTTGCCGAAATGCGCGAGCTTGCTGCAAAGACCGGACAACGAATTGGATATGACCGAAGATATCGCAATTGTTCGCCAGAAGAGGTTGCTAGGCGCGAATCAGAAGGGCAGCCCTATGTGATCCGTTTAAAAATCCCTCTCACTGGTGAATGTGTATATGAAGATGCCATTAAGGGACGCATTACCTGCCCCTGGGCCGATATCGACGACCAAGTTATCCTTAAATCCGATGGATTTCCCACTTATCATCTCGCCAACGTTGTCGATGATTATCTCATGAAGATCTCTCACGTGATCCGAGGCGATGAATGGATGAGTTCCACCCCTAAACATCTCTATTTATATGAAAGCTTTGGTTGGACTCCGCCTGTATTCATGCACATGCCTCTCCTTTTGGGCAAAGACGGCAAAAAGCTTTCTAAACGGCGTAACCCTACCTCAATTTTTTATTACCGAGATAGTGGCTACCTGCCTGAAGCACTTGTGAATTTCCTCACCCTCATGGGTTACAGCATGCATGAGGAAAAAGAGATCTATTCTCTTCAGGAAATCATCCGTGATTTTGATTACAAGCGAATCGGCGTTTCTGGAGCGTTCTTCGATATTCTCAAGCTCGATTGGCTGAACCAACAGTATCTCATCAAACTCATTCCCGAGACGCAGCTTTGGAACAAAATCAAGGATTGGGGGTTTAATGATTGTTTCATGAATAAACTCATGCCATTAGTTCATACAAGAATTAAGACATTCGGCGACTTTATGGAACTCTGTCAGTTTTTCTTCATTAACCATATCCATTATGACAAGGCATTTCTCATCCCTGCCAATTTATCCGAGGAAAAATGCTGCTTTCTTTTGCAATCGATTATTTGGTCGATGGATGAGCAGGAAGATTGGACCCGCAGCGGGATCGAAAAAGCTTCGCATGCTGTGGCGGAAGTTTTTGGAACTCACCATAAAAAAACCATTATGCCCATCTTATTCGCCTCCATCATAGGTAAGCATCATGGGCCCCCGTTATATGACTCCGTAGAGCTTCTCGGTAAGGATCGGACACGAGCACGTCTTCTCCGAGCTATCGAATTTTTAGGGGGAATTTCAAATAAAAAGATAGATGCCTTGGCTAAGGCATGGGCAAAAAAAGATTGCAAGAGCTTGATTTTGTGATCGTTACTGATTATAAAGGATCCTCTTCTTGGACAACATCTTTTTCTTCAGCAGGAATGTGCGAGATGATATAATTGCGGGGATAAGCCGTTTGCACACAGCTGCTAACTAATAATAAAGCTATAGTGAATAATAGCGTGTATTTCATAAATATTCGAAATTATCACCCTAATCTTATTATTGTTTTATTTGCATAATTTGTCTAGGAACAATTTAGAGCACTCAATGACGATTAATGTTAATCGACAGAATCCTTTTTTAGCGCGAATCATTGAAAGAGAACGGCTTACTCCCATCGGTGATGAAAAACAAACGTTTCATATCTCCCTCTCTATTCGAGACGAGGAACTTCCTTTTAAGGTTGGCGATTCGATTGGAGTTTATGGACAAAACAATCCAAATATAGTCAAGGCATGGTTAATCGCTCTTGGTGCTACTGGACAAGAAGAGGTCAGCACACAAAAGATAAAAGGGCCGCTTGCTCTTCAAAATTTTCTTACCCACTATGCAAATCTCTCGCGGTTTAACTCTTCTCTTTTCAAACACCTTCTCAAGATAGCAAAACAGAGCGCCTATTTAGCCGATCTCACTTATCTCCTTGAAGAGGATCGCACAGGAGACTTGAGCAAATTCCTTAAGGAACATGAACCCCTCGACTTACTCAAACATTGCACTCCAGGCTCTATAGCTCCCCAGGAACTCTGCGAGCATCTAGCTCCATTGTTACCTCGTTTTTATTCCATTGCTTCTTCGACAATCCACGCCCCTCATCAGATTGACCTCGTTGTCGCACACCTTAGCTACCATCATCGGGGCGAAGAACGTTTTGGTGTTGCAAGTCACTTTTTGTGCCATTTGGCCGAAGAAGGAACGACTGCCATTCCCATCTATGTACAAGCCTCCCCTCATTTTACACTGCCAGCCAATGATGACGTCCCAATGATCATGATCGGTCCTGGCACTGGAGTCGCCCCCTTTAGAGCTTTCTTGCAAGAACGGATCGCGAGGGGGGCAAAAGGAAAGCACTGGCTGTTTTTTGGCGAGCGAAAACGATCTAGCCATTTTTATTACGGCAACTACTGGGCAGATCTTGAGCAAAAAGGACTATTGCAACTTTCGACGGCTTTTTCACGTGATCAACAAGAAAAAATCTATGTGCAACATCGAATGATGGAGCAGAAACAAATCCTTTGGCAATGGATTCAGGAAGGGGCCATCATCTATGTCTGCGGCGATGCTGAGAAAATGGCGAAACAAGTCGAATCTTGTTTTCTTTCCCTGTTCTCCTCCGAAGGCGGACTTTCCGAAGAACATGCCAGAGCTTTTCTACAAGACCTGCGCAAACAAAAACGTTACTTGGCTGACGTTTACTAAGACACTGTTAACGGACATTTTGCATCGTCGTCAGTATGCAAAAACACTGCAGACCATCTCCACATCCAAAATCAGTAAGACCATCGCCTGAAGTGATCGTTAAGCCCACCTGATCGATGTGAATCTTCATCAACTCTGCGATTTTACCGCGCATCTCAGAGCTTCTCCCTTGTATGCGCGGACGCTTCCCTTCAATCGTCAATGAGACATGCTCTATTTGTTGTTGCTTTAACGTCATTAACGCCTTTTCTAAATAGACACTGCTATCCGTAATTCCATGCTTATGGCATAGTTCGATAGCGATTCCACCGAGAACAGGCTCACCTGTCACAGATGAAATAGCATTGCAAATGGCGTGCAAGACCACATCACCATCCGAATCGGCCGATAAACCTGGAACATCGTCAAAGATTAACCCTGCTATGACACAAGGTTTAGTCGAATCATCTGGAAGAAAACGATGGCTATCCTGCCCAATTCCCGTTCTTACTCGAAAAGGAAATGAAGACATACGACTCCTTCAAAAAGTTAAAACAAAGCTGGAAGATTTAACTTATTCAGGATTTTTGTGACAATGCATATCGCTAATACGAATTTTGAGGAAGAAATTGCCTCAGCGTCTCCGTTGCCTTTTCCTAAGGCGATGGAATCCCACCCCCTCTATTTGCAACTGCAATTTCTCCCTTTCCTCTATGGAAATGAAGAGGATTTTGTTTACACGACAGGCATTCCAAATACTGGTTATTTTGCTCATTTAAACAACTTAGGGATTAGGCCTCCTCAACTGGTCCATAGCCCCCCTGAACACGCCGAGGTACAAAGTTGGGGGAGCAGCCCTTCGATTTCTCATTGGGCAACATGCCATCATCTCCATTATGAAAGCCCATCATGGGACATCGTCCAAGAACTCAACTCGAAAGCTTTTTCCTTTATCCATGCACCGCAATTGCCAGGTGCTGCGTTACTGCACGACTGGGATGAACTTTCGGCTTGGTATCAGGATACTCCGGGAGAAAAAGTCCTTAAGACCTGTTTTGGAGCTTCCGGAAGAGGGCATTTCCATCTCAAAAATCTCGATGACCCGTCATTGTCTGCATTTGCTAAACGGGAATGGGACTTGGAACGACCTCTCATTGCTGAGCCATGGGTTGAGCGCTCTCTTGACTTTAGTACGCAATGGTATCTGGAAAAGGAGGGAACACGCAAATATATAGGCTTCACTATCTGCCAAAACGATGCTAAAGGGCATTATCGTGGAACAATTGTAGGTAATCCAAAGCAATTTCCAGACCGCTCCTTGGGTGATTTGGCCTCGCTTTTCACCGCCCATCTCCAAGAAGCCGAAAAACTCTTAACCCTAATGCACATGAAAGGTTATTTCGGACATGTTGGCTTTGACGCAATGATTTACCAAAGGACTCTTTTACAACCCATCGTAGAAATCAACGCGCGAAAAACCATGGGGTGGGTCGCGATAGCTTTGCGCAACCATCATTTCCCGACACATACTTTAAGGGTCTTCCTTTCTGAGCGCAAACAGGCAAAGAATCCCCTTCTCCCGTTCAAAATCACGACTGAGCTGGGCCGCCAAATTACCTTCCAGAAGCATTTGTGCGTGGAATTTGTTGATTTATAAATTCCATTCGCGATAAGACTCAAGGTAGAATTATTTGTGAGTGACTTATGGATGTGTTGAGGATCAAAGGAGGTCTTCCTTTAGAAGGTCGTGTGAAGGCTGCTGGGGCCAAAAATTCTATCACAAAACTTCTTGTTGCGTCCCTTCTCTCTGAGAAAAAATGCATCTTTTACAATGTTCCTCGAATTGCCGAAGTAGAAGTCACAGTGGATCTATGCCGTGAAATCGGTGCTGAGATCCATTGGGACAAAGAAGCTGGGATCATTGAAACACAAACGAAAGAGTTGCGTACCTCCTACGTGCCCCAAAGGTTTTCCGGCTCCAACCGCATTCCTATTCTGATGATCGGAGCTCTTCTTGGAAGGACCCAGGAAGATATCATCGTTCCTACTGTCGGCGGATGCAAAATTGGACAACGCCCTATCGATTTTCATATAGCAGCTTTGGAAAAACTCGGCGCTGTGATCGAGTACCGCATGATGAAAAAGGAAGGGGCCTACTTTGCTCACGCTCATAATGGCCTCAGCGGAGCCATCATCCATCTTCCTTTTCCTTCCGTAGGCGCTACGGAAAATACCATCCTTGCAGCAGCAAGAGCTAAAGGTACCACGGTGATCAAGAATGCTGCAACTGAACCTGAGATCATCGATCTCATCCTGTTTTTACAAAAAATGGGCGTGATCATCTTCGTCGACGTCGATCGTACGATCCGCATCCAAGAAACACACCATTTTAACGAAGTAGAACATACTGTGATCACCGATCGCATCGTATCCGCTTCTTTAGGGATGGCTGCAATCAGTACAAAAGGGCGTGTTTTTGTCGAAGGCGCACAGCATCTGCATATGATCACTTTCTTAAACAAGCTCCATGAAATTGGTGCTGGGTTTGAGGTGCGCGATAATGGCATCGAATTTTTTTATAAGGGTCCACTCAAAGGTGGACTACATATCGAAACAGATGTGCACCCAGGTTTTATGACCGACTGGCAACAACCTTTTGTCGTGCTCCTGACCCAAGCCTATGGAAACTCTGTAATCCATGAAACTGTTTATGAAAATCGATTTGGCTATGCACATGCGTTAAAATTGATGGGTGCGGACGTCGAGCTCTTTACCCAATGCCTTGGCGGTAAGGAGTGCCGTTTTGCCTCGCGCAATTTCCACCATAGTCTCATTGTGCGGGGCCCCACTCCACTAAAAGGAAGGGAGATCGCCATCCCCGACCTTAGAGCCGGCTTTGCCTATGTGATGGCTGCCTTGTTAGCCCCTGAAACAAGCACAATCGGCGGGCTGCAATTCTTAGATCGCGGCTATGAAAACATCGTAGGCAAGCTCGCCTCTTTGGGTGCCGACATCGTAAGAGATCGGGCTGATGCACATTCCCCCTCTCTCGCGATTGCTTCCGCTTCCTGAGCAAACAAGCATTTCTCGATGAGGTAATTTCCCTACGGAAAATTACTCATCGGGAAAGTAAATTACCCCACTCTGCCTCTTAGAAGCTAGAGGGCTGAAGTTAAAAATACGCAAAATTCACCCCAAAGGAGCAAAATAGCCTCGCATTGCATTCTGAGGTTGTTTATATTGAGATCGTCTAGGAAAAGATGATGAAAAGCTTAACGAATACAGCCTAGGTGGAGAGTAAATAACAGTCTCAAGGGATAAAAAAAAGATGGCTCTGCGAGACGACGCGAAGAAGGGGCCCCACCCTGAGACGAGGGGTCCGGTGGGGAGGTGAGCGCACGAGCAGCCCGCGGGCTGCTATGGCAAAGAGCAATCGAACCGCAGGCAACGAAGAGCAGTCCTTTGGACGGCGAGTGCCGAGGACGCGAAGGGCAACGACGAAGTCGTCCCGTTGCTCAAAGCCAGAGTCAGCCTCAAAGGGGCTCGCGGGGGGGGGATCTAGCAGTCCCCCCGACAGATGAAAAAGAGGCACTACGTAAAGGTTTAGTTTTGAACAATCATCAAAAAAACTTACAGCGGGAAATGCTCCAAACAGGCCTCCCTTGATCTGAATCTTCCAATAGAGGTACAATTTCCAGGCCGTCTCTAGCCCGGAGTCACTTTTGTCTTGGAAGGAACTGTTAAGAAATAATTTTACAAAATGGGAGCCGCTCTGCGACTTTCTCCAACTCGACGATTCTTTGCGTGCACAAGTCCTTAAACAGAGTGCTTTTCCTCTTAACCTCCCTTTAAGGCTGGCCGAAAAAATCGCTAAAAATCGTCTGGATGACCCCATTTTACGACAATTCGTTCCGCTAGCAGAAGAAGGGGCCCCGCCTCCCGTTGAGCTAGTAGGCTACAGCGCAGATCCACTGCAAGAAGCCTCCTTTTGCAAGTCATCCAAATTCCTGCATAAATACCATGGTCGGGCTTTGCTTGTTTCAACCAGCGCTTGTGCGATGCATTGCAGGTTTTGTTTCCGAAGACATTTTCCCTATGATATCGCAACTAAAGGCTTTGAAGAAGAACTCAACCTCATCGCCAACGATCCAACGCTCCAGGAAATCATCGTAAGCGGAGGAGACCCTCTGTCGCTTAGCAATGATGCCCTGGGATCGCTTCTAAATAGCTTAGAAAACATCCCTCATGTCAAGCGAGTACGCTTCCATACGCGTTTTCCGATCGGCTTCCCTGAACGGTTAGAACCGGCTTTGCTCGGCCTACTCGACCGTCGCCGCTTCCAAATCTGGCTGGTCATTCATTGCAACCATGCGATAGAGCTCGATGATGAAGTCTTAGCCTCGCTGAAAGCCGTACAGAAGCTTGGCATCCCCGTTCTCAATCAAGGCGTGCTCCTGAAAGGGGTCAATGATGATGTTTCAACACTTGAAGAGCTCTACTCAAAGCTCGTGGATCATGGCATTTTGCCCTATTATCTCTTTGTTTTAGACCGCGTCGAAGGGGCCCATCATTTCGACGTACCCGAAGAGATTGGCATCGCTCTCATCGAGCAGCTCCGCGCACGTATGAGCGGTTATGGCGTGCCTAAACTCGTCCGAGAAATCCCTGGAAAACTCAGCAAGACCTCCTTGGTTTAAGTGCGGGGTGTGAGAATTACTTCTTCCATTGCTAGGACCTTTTTTTGTGGCGGACTCGTTTGGGAAGATGTTCGGTTTCGAGCGTCTGACCAAGCTTATCGAATGTTATATCGGCTATATCAGCAAGATGTGAAATAAGTCCTAAAATAAAGATAACTTTTGCATAAGCGACTATCGATACGCCCCCATCTCCTTTTTCGATTTTAATCAAAAATCTCGATTTTGGAGTCGTGGAGAAGAGAAAAAATCATTGTACGATCACTTTTATGGAGATCGCGAAAAAGGTTGTGAAGCTCTTCAAACTTTTTCCCATTTTCAAGATTTAAGGAAAGATTTTGCAATCGCTGTAATCTAGATGCCTCATGAGAGCTAAACCCAGTGCATGCTATTTGCAAATCAGCTATTTCGCGTGAACTATGAAAAGAGCATATCTCTACTCCCACAGTACTTATAGGAAGGCTTTGGAAATGATTGACCCAATTGCCCGCGTGGATTTCTTGAAAGGCAATGGCTCGAAGATCTTTTTTGGCACCCTCAATGCTATTCTGCACTTGTCCCCTAAGGTTTCGTCTAGAAATTTTTGCCCAATCAATGGTCTGGTTCTTAAGAAGTTCAATCTGCCCACTGATTTTTTCACAATCTTCTTTGTGAAGCATTTTGAATGTACTTGCGCGATCTCGACCTTTGACAAGTGCATCCGAGAAATTATTTAATCTATCGATTCTAGATAGGGTTGGCTTCTGTGAGAAGAACAGCAGCTTTTGGATCAGGATATCTGAAAGGAATTTTGGCTAGATTTTTCTGTCACGAAGTGTCAAAAAAATTTAGTTAAAACGCACTGGTTTTTAACCGCTGTTTGTCTATGAATATTGAGGTTGTGAAAAATTAGAGATTCAGAGGCTTCAGCTCTTTGAGCCGTTCTCAAAACCTGAGCCCTGGGTGATGATTAGGCATAAATTTCATATTATTTAACTAGCTGAAAATAAGTAAGTTGCAATATATTTTGGAATTTCGTTGATTCAAGCTCGAATTTCCTGGAAAATCGAGTGAAAGGAACCAATATTCAGGGCAAGAGATGCTCACAAGGGCTCTAAAAAAAACTCGGTAAAATACTAGAAAGAGACAAAAGTGTATTACTTTTAGGCCCACGTCAAACTGGAAAAACAACACTCATTCGCGAGCATCTTTACGTTGTTTGTCAAGTATCTCGTCCACAGGTTCTTTCTAAGGGCATCGAGGCGATATCTTGGAGAGATTTGCTACAAAAGCTCTCGACTTGGGCAATATAAACGCAAATGTTCACCTACCTCTCTGCGTCGGCAGGTGAAAAAAATGTGATGCATAAGGTGAGTCTTTAATTGAGAGATTGCCTCTTACATTCTGTCGAGTGTCTTGAGTCCTAAGAGGGCAAGCCCTTGCTTGAGAATGCGCCCGGTGGCTTCACATAAGAGCAGACGGCTCTCTTCATGCTCGTCCCCCTCCACACGGCAATCACGGAAAAAAGCATGAAATTTTTCAGCAAGCTCGTAGAGGTAATCCGTTAAGCGATTCGGCAGCAGCTCTCTTTCGACATGCGCTAGCGTTTCTCCAAACTGCCGTAAATGCAATGCTAGGGCGATCTCGGTTGGATGTTCGAGAACAACTTTTGCTTTTTCGATCAGGGCTTGGAGATCTTTTCCGATCTTACGTTTAATGCCTTGAACACGAACATAGGCGTACAACAAGAAGGCCGCTGTGTTTCCTTCAAAACGCAACATTCTATCGTAGCTGAAAAGATAATCTTTGATGCGATGACAAGAAAGATCTGCATATTTTACAGCATCGATCCCTAGAATTTGCGCCATTTGCTCAATCTCCTCATCGCTGGCACCCTCAATTCTTTCTCTCAGGATCTCGCGCGCTTTTGTGACCGCATTCAAGAGGAGGTCGATGAGCTTCTCCGTTTCTCCTGAACGTGTTTTGAATTTTTTTCCATCGGGTCCGAGAACAACGCCGAAAGCGACGTGATCGAGCTGTACTTTACGAGGGTCGTAAAATCCAGCCAATTCAGCGGCTTTGAAGAGCATCTGGAAATGGAGTGACTGCCCTGCATCGGTGATAACAATGATACGCTCTGCTTTTTCTTCGCGAACACGATGAAGGATTGCCGCCATATCTGTCGTATCGTAATTATACCCACCGTCCGCTTTTTGAATGATCATTGGTAAAGGATTCCCTTCACGGCTGACAAAGCCCTCCATGAAAATGCACTTGGCTCCATCAGAAATGGTCACCAATCCTTTCTTTTCAAGAGCTTCGACGACTTTGGGCAGGAGAGGGTTGTAGAAAGATTCGCCTCGTTCCAACAATTTTACATCAAGCAAGTCGTAGATCTCCTGGAATCCTTTGCGCGAAATGTCGCAGATCAAATGCCAAGCTTTGAGCGATTCTGGATGGCCGCTTTGTAAGGAAACGACTTGCAGTTGGGCTTGCTTTTTGAACTCTGGTTCGGTATCGAATCGCACTTTCGATTCTTTGTACCATGTCATAAGCGAAAGAAGATCCGTTGGCCTCCTTCCCTCCAGAACATCGCGATGACGCTCCCGCATATGGGTAATAAGCATCCCAAATTGCGTTCCCCAATCACCGATATGATTTAACCGGATTACGTTATGTCCAAGAAATTCTAGCACACGCGCTAGACAATCGCCGATGATAGTAGAACGTATATGTCCGACATGCATTTCCTTGGCAACGTTTGGAGAGGAAAATTCAACGATGACTCTTTGAGGGGCGCATGGAGCTATGCCTAACCGAGGGTCGCTTAAAATACGCTCGAGTTCCTTAGCGAGATAGTCCTGCGAAAGAGTGATATTGATAAACCCAGGACCGGCGATCTCCAGCTTTGCAATGATCGCCTCATTTGCTGCATCGAGGGTAATAAAATGAGAAACGATCATCTCGGCTGCTTCACGAGGAGATTTTTGCAAAGCTTTAGCAATTTTCAACGCACTATTGCACTGGTAATGACCGAATTGTGCCTGCGTGCTCTGCGACACTTCCGCCAGAGCGAGTTCTTTACTGAGTGCAGCCCCAAATGCTTTCTGTATGGCTTCGGAAGCCATCTCTTGCAAAAGGATGATTACATTTTGCATAAAGGGAAATTAAACGAATGCGTGATGAAAGCTAGGTGGGATGAGACGCTTCCCAACTCTATATTTCAAACGATACTCTCCAAGCGCAATTGCCGCCCTATTCGTTGAGAAGTGATTTTGCTCGGCAATATCGAAGATGATCATCAACTTATCATAAATGTTATACACTTTCTGCTGCGCCGCTGTGGAACGGTATCCTTCCTCGTCAAGTTCATGTGTGACATTAATGAGGCCGCCGGCATTGATAACAAAATCAGGAGCATACAGAATTCCCAGACGGATCAACTCATCGGCGTCACTATCGGTTAAAAGCTGGTTGTTCGTGCTTCCTGCTACTGCCTTACACCTTAGGCGCGGTATCGTTCGAGGATTGATAATCCCTCCCATAGCACAAGGAACAAACACATCGCATTCCACATCATAGATTGCATCGGGATGGCATATCTTTGCTCCGTAGAGTCGAGCAAATTTATCCGTTCGCTTTGCATCGATATCGGTAACAATGAGCTTGGCTCCCGCCCAAAAAAGAAATTCCGCAAGCTTCGATCCAACATTTCCAAGGCCTTGCAGAGCTATAACTCGGTCTTGTACACCGTCATTACCGAAGATTTTCTTGAGAATAGCTTGGATGCCTCGGAATGTGCCCCAAGCTGTGAAGGGTGAGGGATCGCCGCTGCTCTTTTCATGAGCGAGCCCGACAACATACGACGTCTCTTCACGGATGATCATCATATCTGCTGTAGTGCTCCCTACATCTTCCGCACAAATGTACTCGCCTCCAAGCCGATCGACGGCGCGACCAAATGCTCGCAGAAGCTCAGGAGTTTTTTGAAAGGCTGGGTCAGCAATGATGACACTCTTACCTCCACCAAAGCCCGTTTCAGCAAGTGCGGACTTGTACGTCATCCCCCTAGCAAGGCGCAAAACATCAGTCAGAGCTTCGTCAAAAGTCCGATACGGATAAATGCGCGTGCCTCCTAAAGCCGGGCCAAGAGTCGTGTTATGGATGCAAATAATTGCTTTAAGGCCAGATTTTTCGTCTGTGATTTTGAGTACTTTCTCATAACCAGCAACAGCTAGTTCTTCAAACACTAAGGTATCTTCAAAGACGACAGACATAATTTAACCTCATTAAATGCCAGCGAAGTGCTTAAACTTAAAATCTGGTGCATAGTAACATCTTGGGCTTTGGAAATCTACGCTTTTTCTAAGATCTTGAAGAGAATTCCTTATATCGTGTATTCTTTCCTCTCTAATAGATGTCCCTAGCAAAGTTTTCTTTTACTTGAGGTATTGATGGCTTCTCTCGTCATTTCCGACTCGCTCAAAGAAGAGCTACTTAAATTTTTTAAGAAAAATCGCAAAGCTGATCTCATCACAACCTATTTGTTTTTTTTAGAAAAAAAATACAACATCCATCCAGTCCTATTTTTGCGTGAAAAAACCATTTACCAAAGTCAGGAAGACCTCATTCGTCGGCTGGAAGAGCAGGGTAGGCTTTGGCGTGAAACGGAGATCAAAATCCAGTTTGGCCAGCAAATGGTCGATGAACAGACGCAAAAAATCTATATCTGCCCTTTCACAGGGAAAGTATTTGGCGACAATACCCATCCAAACCCGCAAGATGCTATCTATGACTGGGTTTCCAAATGCCCTGAAAACACCGAGCGCTCTGGCGGTCTCAAAGTAAAGCGCTTTTTTGTCTCTGAAGATCCAGAGATCATTAGAAATTATATCGGCAAGAGGAAGGAACCCATCACTAAAATTGTTTTCTCTTCAGCGATTTCAGGAAAGCTTTTCAATAGCAAAGCCTCTGTCATCGAGGATTTTTTCAAAAACCAGCTCAAACCTCTTTCTCTTATCGAAGTGCCTGGTCAGAATCGTTTTCAAATTGAAGATAGCTTTCTCCAGTTTATCCAAAAGCAACTCCAAGAAGGAGAAATTGCCAACTTCGTTGAAACCCTTTCAAACATTAAAGACCTTGCTCCTTTTACAGAACAGTGGACAGAGGAAGAAAAAGAAGAAGATATTGATGACACTGAAGATGAAGAGGAATGAGAAACTCGCGGCACGCTTTCTTTCCCATAGCTCCTCCGATACCATTGAGATAGCACGCCAGCTTTGCTCTACTCTTTCTGCGAACACTGTGATTGCTCTGCATGGCGATTTAGGCGCAGGAAAGACAACCTTTGTCAAGGGAATCGCAAAAGGACTCGGAGCTTTAGACATGGATAGCGTTTCTAGCCCAACTTTTTCTTATTTGAATATCTATGATGGGCAAATTCCCCTGTTTCATTTTGATCTTTATCGAATGAATACTGTAAGCGACTTCATCTTGAGCGGTTTTGAAGACTACTTCCATGCAGGTGGTATTTGTTGTATCGAATGGCCATGTTTTGCTCGAGAGGTCCTCCCGAGGGATACTGTTCTTATAGACTTTAAACATCACGGAATGCTCGAGAGAGAAATCTTTATTCGAAGAATCGGAGAATCTGATGAAGCCATTCCAGTTTGAGCAGGGAGAATTTGTTGCCTCTGCCCTGCAGGGTTCTCAATTTCCTACTCTTCGATCTCCTGGGGGTCAAGTTCTGCCTGAAATCGCTCTTGTAGGACGTTCAAATGTCGGTAAATCGTCTTTGATCAATCATTTGCTCGGATCTTCCAACCTAGCCCGCATCTCCTCTACACCAGGCAAAACACAAACGATTAACTTTTTTGCAATCGATCAACAGCTTGCTCTCGTCGATCTTCCTGGCTATGGCTATGCTAAAGTTCCCAAGCACGTCCGAAATACTTGGGCAAAGGGACTTCAAGACTATTTTGAAAGCCGTGAACCTCTGCGCTTGATCCTTCTTCTCATCGATAGTAGACGATCTCCTACTCAAGAGGATCTTGCTATGGCCTCTTGGAGTGCTCATCATCGCAAGCCTTTATTAGTCGTATTTACTAAAAGTGATAAAATGCCTAAGAAAGAGCTCGATGAAAGTATCGCAAATTCTCTTAAGCTTCTAACTCAGATCAACCATCTGGTTTTCGCAGACTTTGTTGTTTTTTCCATCCATGATCGACGCGCAAAAGAGCAGCTCATTCATGCCGTGAATAAATTTCTTTCTTGTACTCTTAATCGCTGAGAATTTCATGCCTTATTTTGATAAAACAACCTTTGTTTGCTTAGACTGCGAAACGACAGGCTTAGATCCTCAAGTCGATCATATCATAGAAGTTGCAGCTGTCGCTTTTCATTTTGATCAACAACTCGAGTCGATAGAAACGCTCATCGATCCTGGCTGCCTAATTAGCCAGTCTTCAATGGAGATCCATCACATTACAGACGATATGGTCAAAGGGAAGCCAAAAATTGAAGAAATTCTCCCGAAGATCCTTAAACTCATCGACAAGCATATCATCGTCGGCCATGGAGTTGGTCTGGATATCGCATTTTTATGTGAAGCCGCGAAGAAATTTGCCATACCTTGTTCGATCATGGCAAATCCTGTTCTCGACACATTGAGAATGGCTCGGCTCTATGGAGAAAGCCCCACAAACTCTCTCGAAAGATTAAGGGAGCATTTCAATATAGCTGCAGAAGGGGCGCATCGTGCTATGAACGATGTCATTGTCAATATAGAAGTCTTCAAATTCTTATCCTCTTCTTACAAAACAACAGAGCAACTCTTCGAGCGGCTAAAACGTCCGATAGCTCTTAAGGCGATGCCCCTCGGTAAACATAAAGGGCGTCCTTTTGCTGATATCCCCATAGAATATCTTCAATGGGCAGCCAATAAAGATTTCGATCAAGATCTTCTTTTTTCCATCCGTTCAGAGCTGAAGAAACGCAAAAAAGGAAATCCTTTTGGACAGGCTGCCAATCCCTTTGCCGGTCTCTGAAATTATCTCGACTTTGTAATTTTTTAGGGTCGAAGGCCTCGAGATATTTATTCTCGGGATTATTTAAAACAAGAGGTGGTTAGAAACCCCTCCTGTTTTGAATAGACATCTTGCATAACCCCAATTCCTTGCCCGTGACCTTGCCCTTGCCCGATTAGTGTTGTTTTTGTGCCATTTTCACTAGCATTGACACGATGCTAATCAGCAGTTCCCTCCCTTTGGGATTTTGTACAAAGGTCTCCTTTCGTACACCCGTTAATCTTCTAAATTCGATAGGTGAAAGTTTTTGTATGGCCTCGTATTTTTGCATAAATGACCCATGGATTTGAGAAGCGGGCGTTTATACTAAAAAATAAAATTGCGTAACAGAATTTCTTCGGGCAAGGGCAAAGAATTGGGGTTATGCAAGATGTCTAATAATCTCCCAGTTCGACCCTGGGTCGAACGTCCGAGGACAAATAAACGAGGCAGGCGACCCTAAAAGTTGCAAAGCTCTGTACACGACAAAATTTGTAAGCATTCATGAGGTTATAAAGAAAGTTTTTTCTATAAGAAATAACAGGATAAGCATGATCGGCGAAACGCCGATCATGCTTATCCTGTTATCTTTATAGCAAAATCCCTTAGCAACGTCTTGAACGTATGAAATTTTTGTCGTGTACAGAGGTTGCAAAGTCGGGATTATACATAAGTTAATAAAAATCAAACACTTAATTGCAAGTTGGATGAATTTGGTATAAAATATTTTATTTAATTAGCACATAGTTTATAATTTATAAAAGAATAGTTATTAATTTATTAAATAATAATATTAACAGAAGGAGTAATTTATGAGTTTAGCTTTAGTATCCAAAAATTCATGCTTAAGTGTTGTAGAGGTGCCTACCGACAAACCGAAAAAGAAAAATCGGACCTCAGTTAAAAAATCCTTAAGTCCTTTAAAACAAACCCCCTTCGTCCAATCCATTTTGGAAAAAGCAGATTTTCCAACGATTGCAGATTTAAAAGTTCTTTATCTGGTATCAAAGTTGGGCATCCCTGCTTATTATGACTCGCACCTTCGCTCCATCGTTCTTCACAGTCAGGCTGTAAAGCCTTTAAAGAATGCTTGGGCTAGCCTGCGCGAAAGCATTGCTAAACCGCTAGCTGATCTCCCAGTAGAAAGGCATAAAGACGAGGACCGATGGGTGAATAGCGCAAGAACAGTTGATGAGCTATATAAAGATGAGCTGCGTGGATCAGAACTTTTCTTCAATATCACGAAAGCCATCGCAGAAAAGACGGGAGGACAACTCTGTTTTGGACCAGGAAATAAAAATATCGTCAAATCAAAGTCAAGTATCCAAAGTAAAGTAGATCGCGCGGCCGCAGACGCTGGAGCTGATGAAGCCTTTGCAGTTCAGCACGTTGAAGATGGGGTACGCGGCACAATCGTATTTGGTACTATGAAAGACTTGCGAAATGCTTACGAGCAATTTGTAAAAATATGCAAACAAAACAATATCCTATTTTCAGCAAGCAATCTTTGGGATCCTAATATCGATTATAGTGGTTATGTTGATATTGATGTGCGTCTTTTATTAAAATTCAAAGACCAAAATCAAGGAGACCGCATAATCTTAGCTGAATTGCAATTTCATCTTGATTCATTCTTCGATGGAAGTAAAGATTGTGTCGTTTCAAGAGCTCACAAGATCTATGAAATCATTCGAATGGTGCCAGTGATTGGCATGCCAACTGATTGTGAAGCGTCTTACGAGGATTTAGTAGAAACAAGTCGCTTATATTTTACTACATCTTTATTTTTGACTGCACAGAAATCAAACAATCCGATTCTGCTAGAACTCTTTTAAAATGAGTTTTTTGCTTGCCGTTTCTGGTGGAACCACCAAGAGACGTATTTAGAATAAGACTAAACTGGAATAATTTCGCTGTGACAGACGCGGGTAACGAGCGTTTGTCACACCCCATTCTAATAACCAGACTATCAAGAAATTATTTTTTGTTCTGTTCTTTGTAGAAGAGCCAAAATATCTCCTCCGCCTTTTCCATAGATATTGTTCTTTTCCCTTCGAATACTGAAGCTATTAAATGCCGGCTGTTTGTTGTTGCCCAGTTTGTTGTTTTATAATTGCGCACTTCAATTGTTTTTTTATTTGCACGAAAAACCAACCCCTCTTTACAAAAATAAGTCCACCGCTCAAACTCCGAGGAGTTCATCCCGGTACCACTGACTGATGACATAACTCTACTCCTATTTAGAACGGGAATCTTACCATGTTCATACCCTACTTTTCAACCAACCAATTTTCTTGACGCGATGAGTTCCCATTCAATGCACGACATGTCAAAAAAATATTTTTTAAGTATATTGAAATTGTATGACCTTACCTCTTTTGCAAGATCTCGATGTAAAAAGCAAACGCGTACTTGTGCGTGTTGACTTCAACGTACCCCTCGACAAACAGGGCCAAATTACAGATGATACCAAAATTAGAGGAGCATTGCCGACGATTCGTTGGCTCATTGACCATGGGGCGAAAATCATTCTCTTAAGCCACCTTGGCCGTCCTAAGCAGAAAAATGATTTAGTTCTATCCCTTCGCATATGCACTAAAAGGCTTTCCGAACTCCTTGGCTGCCCTGTTCTATTCGGAGGAGATGTATCCGACCCCCAAGCGCTCGAGATGAGCCATTCTCTCCAATCAGGCGAAATTCTCCTGATGGAAAATCTACGTTTTCATAAGGGAGAAGAAGACCCTGCATCGGATCCCTCTTTCGTCCGTACGCTTGCACAACTAGGCGATCTCTATGTCAATGATGCATTTGGCACCGCTCATCGAGTTCATGCATCGACTGCCGCCATCGCAGAATTTTTCCCAAAAAGAAAAGCAGCTGGATTTTTATTACAAAAAGAGATCTCCCAACTCGATGCTCTATTAAAATCGCCTAAACGTCCTTTCTTTGCGATCATTGGTGGAGCAAAAGTCTCATCAAAATTGGGCGTCTTGAAAAGTTTAACTGAAAAAGTCGATGGATTTTTTATCGGGGGTGGTATGGCCTATACATTCTTGAAATCGCAGGGAGCTTCGACCGGCGACTCCCTTGTCGAGCCCGATCTTGAAGAGACCGCTAAAAAGTTTTTAGAAACATGCCGTAAGCGTGCTATCCCTGTATGGTTGCCCGAAGACTTTATTGCCGCTAATCGTTTGGCTGACGATGCCGAGAAGAAGATCGTGAGCGTAAAGCAAGGCATTCCACCTGGCTGGCAAGGATTAGATATTGGCCCCGTGACCCTTGCATCGTGGCAATCTGCACTTACCGAGGCTGGTACCGTTTTCTGGAATGGGCCAGTCGGTGTCTTTGAACTTCCCTCTTTTGCGGAAGGGACTAAAGGCATTGCTACTACTTTAGCTTTGCTCAAGGCTATCACCATAGTGGGCGGCGGTGATTCTGTCACAGCAATTAATCAGTTTGGGCTTGGAGAAAAGTATACGCATGTCTCGACCGGCGGCGGTGCCTCGTTAGAATTCCTTGAATTTGGAATGCTCCCAGGAATCGAGGCTTTAAAAAAGTAAGTTTTCTTCGTAATGTATTATGCTTTCTTTGAATAGCAAAACGATTGTTGAGAATTATGTACTCTGCGCTATAATCGGGGGAGTCCTACCTGAATAATCAAGATTGTCCGAGTAACGGTTCAAAAACGGCTTAAGTAGCAAATTTCATGGATACCGCCGAGAATAGTTTTGGTCGGTTGCGCGCTTTTGTTTGGCCAATTCATCGTCATGAATTATCCAGATTCGTGCCGATGCTGCTCATCTTTTTCCTGATTTGTTTTAACTACAATATTTTGCGGGCCGCTAAAGACTCACTCGTCGTCACAGCCCCCTTTTCAGGTGCAGAAGCAATCCCCTTTATTAAGGTCTGGGCGATTCTGCCAAGCGCCCTCTTCATGACGTTCCTCTACACGCGATTTTCTAATTCGCTTAAACGGGAACACGTATTTTATGCAATGATGGCTGTCTTCTTAATCTTTTTTATTCTCTTTGCCTTTTTCCTCTATCCCTTCAGAGATACGCTGCACCCTCATCAGTTCGCCGATACTCTAGAAAAATCACTACCCCTCGGCTTTCATGGCATGATCGCTATGATTCGCAATTGGACCTGTACCGCCTATTATATCATGTCTGAAATGTGGAGTACCATCATCATGACGGTGCTCTTTTGGGGCTTTGCTAACGAGGTGACCTCGATCAAAGCAGCCAAGCGATTTTATGCGGTGCTCGGTATCGGAGCTAACGTAGCAGGGATCTTCTCTGGCTGGGCAGCGACGGTGCTTTCTAGATTGAGTTATCGAAGTTTTCTTCCTTTTGGCTCTGATGCTTGGGAGCAGTCCGTTGCTGTCATGAGCGCCATCGTCATCGTCAACTGCGTGCTTTGCATGCTTCTCTTCCGCTACCTCCATGTCAAAGGCTATCGAAACCATGCCGGGCCAACCGGTGACAGCACTTTGTCAGTACCCGAGAAAACCTTCCGCATGGGGCTGCGAGAGAGCTTTATGTATCTAGCTAAATCGCGTTATCTCGTCTGTATTGCCATTATCGTTGTCATGTACAATCTCGCCTTGAACCTCGTCGAGGTTGTTTGGAAAGACCAAGTGAAACAACTTTACCCCAACCCAAGTGATTTCAATGCGTATATGGGGCAAGTGCTTACCGGAATCGGTGTGATAGCTACACTGATCGCTATGTTTGCTTCAGCAAATATATTGAGGAAATTCCCCTGGACATTTGGTGCCTTGATTACACCGATCATTGTGACGATCACCGGAATTCTTTTCTTCTCCTTCACCCTTTTCAAAGATAGCGGACTAGGAATGATTGCGGGCTTGGTTGGAGTAACTCCTCTTATGATTAGCGCTTTCTTTGGCGCCATGCAAAACTGCTTAGCCCGCGCTTCGAAATATACTCTCTTTGATGCAACCAAAGAAATTGCTTTCATTCCATTGAGTCGCGAATCCAAGCTCAAAGGCAAGGCGGCCATTGACGGCGTAGGATCTCGCCTTGGAAAATCGGGTGGTTCGCTGATTCATCAGGGGCTCTTGATGCTACTCGGCACCGTGTCGATGAGCACCCCCTACGTTGCTTTAATTTTACTCGGTGTGATTGCCGCATGGGTCATTGCCGTGCGCAGTCTTGGTACAGAGTTTCAAGACCTTAGCTCAAAACAAGAAAAAGCCGATCTGCCACCGTCCATTTCTATCGAACCAGATCTTCAACCCACAAGTACGCCCATCAATTAGGCGAGCAAAGACCCTACCCAAACGGCGAGAAGGAATCCTACTAGGAAAGCTAGCCCGTCGATTACAATAAACAGCAATTTTTTCTTTTTATTTTGTTCGATGAGCCCCCAATTCCAAAAAGAGAGTGCAATGGCAATTACGTTGATTGCGGTGGTGATTCCAGCAGATCTATCGAGCGCATAGCCAAAGCAGCCACAATTTTTATTTTGAACAAACCAGAATATCGTATAGCCCAGCCAAAGAGAAAACAGGATGGAAAGACCCGCCCAAGCCCAGGCCTTGCGACAAAAGAGTGTGATGAGAATGGCTGCGATGATTTCAAGGCAAATAGCAATACGGTCCAGATGAAAAGGCAAGTATGTTGGATAAAGCCATTTTGCTATGGCAGCTATCAACAAAAAAATTGCTATGCATATAGCACACAAAAAAGAAGTTTTCATAAAAAACCTTCGCACTCCGACCTTGCAAGTTTCTCTAGAAATAATTGCTCTCTTTTTTTATTCCAACCAAAAGGATATGATTATGGGCTATATGGAAAGCCTTTTAGACTGGATCACCGGCCATGCTGGACAATCCCATTGGTTGATTTTTTTTGGGATTCTTCTTGCCGGATTCAATATCCCGATTAGCGCCGATCTACTCATCATTGTTGGTGCGGTGCTTGCTGCAACGATCGTTCCAGAAAATGTATGGTTTCTCTTTGGGAGCGTATTTCTAGGCTGTCTTTTTTCTGCCCATATCGCTTATTGGGTAGGGCGGCTCCTCGGTCCCCAGCTCCTCAAGTGGAACATTTTTGCCAGACTCTTTCCCTCTGAACGTCTTTTCCGAATACAAAAGTTTTATGAAAAACATGGCCTGTTGACATTACTCATTGGGCGTTTTATCCCCTTTGGAGTGCGCAATGCCATCTTTATGACCACGGGCATGAGCAAAGTTTCTTTTGTAAAATTCGCTCTTCGCGATCTTTTAGCTTGCCTTCTTTGGACATCTATTTGCTTTACCTCTTTTTATGCTCTAGGCCATAGCTACGAGGCAATTAAACAGTTCATGCAATCCTTCCATCTCCTACTGTTTTCGGCTTTCGGTGTGACTGTAATTGGATTTATTTGGTATAAAAAACGAAAGAGAAACACAAAAAAATCTTCTATTTGATGAAATGTTAAGCCTCTCTAATGCTCTCTCCCTTCTGCGCGCCCCACTGGCTTTACTCTTCTTAATGGAAAAGCCCATCTTTCGTCTTACCGCGATTGTCCTTGCGATGGCTACCGATAGCATCGATGGTTATCTTGCCAGACGATCTCGCTCCGTTACGCAATTTGGCGCCATCCTCGACCCAGCGATGGACAAATTTTTCGTCTTCTTTGCTTTAGGTGTATTGATGATGCAAGGCTGCTTGGAAAAATGGCAAGCTTGTGCAATGATTTCACGCGATTTTTTCTTATGTCTATTTGCCATTTATTTGGCTCTTGCAGGTAAATGGCAAGATTATGAATTTCGTTCGATCCGCTGGGGCAAAGTCACAACGGCTCTGCAATTTATCGTTCTCATCGGTTTAAGCCTTGAAGTTCCTTTCCCTGGATATGTCTATATCCTGTTCATTGTATCTGGCTGTCTAGCCTTCATTGAACTTTGCCGACTCAAGAAGATCTCCGAAGTTCCTCAATCTTAACGCTTCGATTTGGCTTTGTCTCGCAGAGTCCAAATTCACAAAACCTAGTGTGCGCGGTATAGCTAACCCAATTTTTTGCTGTTTTAAGATTTCGGCCACCATAAGGATAATCTCTTGCCTTGCTTTTCGATATTCGTTGGAACCTGTTTTCGTTGTATAGACTTCCATAGATAGTTCCAACACTCCTCCGCTGATGTGCTCAAGAGAAACGATGCATGACTCTTTTGGATCAACCAAAGGAGAGTGATTGAGCGCCCGCTCAAGGACTTCTACAAGCCCGCCCAATGCATCAACATGCCGCTCATCGATGGAATAGGTTTCGCAAATCCTGCGATGGGTCCTTCGCGAACAATTGACAACAAAGAGATGGGAAAAACTGGAATTAGGCAAATAAACTACACGTTTTTCTCTATCTCGTATCAAGGTTGAACACCAACCTATCCGCTCGATAATCCCCTGAATTTTCTCTTTTTCAATGAGAATTTCTTCGCCTAGAGCGAAGGGTCGGATAATGAGCAGCATTAGCCCACCAAAAAAGTTAGCAATCACATCTTTTGCGGCAAACCCAAGGGTTGCTGCGCCAATCCCTCCAAAGGCGAGCAAAGGTACGATATTCACCCCGGTGATGTGCAAAATCGATAGAATTGCTATCAGCAAAATAGCCATTGTGATGAGCTTTCCAATAGCGCTTCCTGTTACCGGGTCCATCCGGTCTGCACTTCCTCCGTTGAACCATTGCACCTCTTTTTGTCGTTTCCAACGCATTGCTATCCAACTCAGAACAACGACAATGCTGCAATCGCGCATCACCCTAAACCATTCTTCACCTCTTCCTTTTATAGGACCAAGATGTTCGTTCAGCGTCAGGGTTATATAAAAAGCTGCTATAATCCAAACGAGGAAGCGCAACGGAGTTAAAAAAGCATTTTCTAATCCCTGGTCCAAGATAGGACTCGCTGCCTGGGATTTTCCAGTTTGTTTGTTCTGAAAATCACCAGCCTTTAATTGCTGAACTCCTTTTGAGACCGTGAACCTATGGATAAGGCGCAAGATCCTCCTCAAAGCCCAATGCAATCCCAATGCAACGATGAAGACAATAGCTAATTCAAGAACCCATAGATTACGCATCGAAACCCTCTTTGTTATCTAAAAAATTTTTAAAATCGTGGTTTTAAAATCCTCTCTAAGGAAAAGTAGTTTATCCTAAAGTCCTTTTTTCTTAAGATCAAAGATGCAGGCAGCTGTTCTCATTGTTGCCCTATTCTTTCGGAGCTCATATATGCAATTCACTCGTGAGTCGATTTTTGTAGCAACTATCCGTTCTCTTTGCACCGCTTTTGGTGCCATTATTGGCGTCATAATTGCCTTAGGCTTAGGGATCGTAGCTCTCATGTCGATGAATGGGCCAGACCTTTTACCGCCAATGTCCGATGCAAAAGTTTCCGCTGATTCTGAGGGCAATCGCCATCTGCTTCCTCTCTCTTCACCTGCTATCCTGAGAATCAACATCCACGGAATCATCGGATTGGGAAAGCTCACCTCTTCTGACTTTGAAAATCTTCTTCTTGATTCGAGAGAAGGGATCTTAGCAAATGACCGCGTAAAAGGCATTTTGCTGCACATAGATACTCCAGGTGGAGTAGCAACCGACTCTGCGACGATTTACCAGATGCTCTGCGATTACAAAGCGAAATTCAAAGTTCCTATTTATGCTTTTGTTGATGGCCTTTGTGCTTCGGGTGGTGTGTACATCACTTGCGCTTGCGATAAGATTTTCAGCACCCCCTCTAGCATCATCGGCTCGGTCGGCGTACGGATGGGGCCCACATTCAACTTTTCGAAACTGATGGACTCATGGGGGGTTCAATCGCTAACGCTAACGGAAGGAAAAGATAAGGATATGCTAAATCCCTATAGACCATGGGCGCCTGGCGAAGATGAATCTCTTCGAAAGATTTTGGCAGATCAATATGACCAATTCCTCAACGCCGTCCTAAAAGCACGGCCTCGGATCAGCAGGCCCAATTTGATCGATGTGTATGGCGCTCAAGTATACATTGCGTCAAAGGCTGTGGAGTTCGGTTTTATTGATGAAGGCAATAGCCAATATAATGATGCCCTAACCGCACTTGCCAATGCTGGCAGAATTCACGAGGACGAAGCTTACCAAGTCATCGAGCTTTCGCCTCCTTATAGCCTCATCGATGAGCTCTCTAATCTCTCCTCTTCGATGTTCAAGGGGAAAATCACCCATACGTTCCAGATCAGTCCAACTCTTACCCCGGAGCTCAGCGGGAGATTGCTTTATCTCTATAGTCCGCCCCAGTAATGCAAAAGTTATACGTCATCGACGCTGTCAACTTTCTCTTCCGCTCTTATTATGCCATTGGGCCCATGACGGGGCCTAATGGCGAATCCACAGGGGCTCTTTATGGGTTTATTCGAACTCTTTATAAACTCATGCGTGATTTCTCACCGGATCACCTTGTGGCCATCTTCGATGGGCCTGACAATAAGCAACATCGCACCAAAATCTACCAGGAATACAAAAGCCATCGAAAGGGCATGCCCGAAGATCTTTTCCCCCAGCTTGAACTTGCGATTGAGTTTTGCGATATCGCTGGCATCCCCCATCTCGAGATTCCTGGTTTTGAAGCGGATGATGTGATGGGATCTATTGCCGTTTGGGCTGCGAAAAAAGATACCCGGGTCTATCTTTGCACAAGCGATAAAGACATGTGCCAGCTCGTCGATGAAAAAATCCACGTGCTGAACATACATAAAGATAATCTCGACGTAGACGCTGCCAAAGTAAAAGAAATTCATGGCGTTCGACCAGATCAAGTCGTCGATCTCTTAGCCCTCATGGGGGATGCTTCTGATAATATCCCTGGTATCGAGGGGTTCGGACCTAAGACAGCTTCAAGCCTACTTTGTGAATTCGAAACTCTAGACAACCTCCTTGAACATCCTGACAAAGTCAAAGGGGAGAAAAAGCAGCAAGCTCTTAAAGAAGGAAAGCAGATCGCCCTTATGAGCCGTGAACTGGCTAAGCTTTATCTCCACATCGATTTTCCAAAAGAGGAAATGTTTTTCCACCTACGCATTCCTGATAGGGAACAAGTGAAATCTTTTTTTCACAAACATCAGTTTCTCTCGCTCCTCAAAGAACTGGGTGAACCAACTACGCCAACTAAAGAGTCTTATTCCTATCTAATCATCGATGAAGAGTCCGCGCTTCGCAGTCTCGTTCAATTCCTCTCTCATGAAAAAATCCTCGTCATAGATACAGAAACAACCTCTTTGCATCCCTTACAAGCAAGAATTGTTGGTTTTGGATTGACGCGCCAAGAGGGAGAAGCTTGGTATATTCCCTGTAATGGCACGCTCGGCAAGACTAAGGTCCTTGAACTTCTTTCCCCTCTATTGCAAAGCAAGTCGATCGGCTGGGTCGGGCATAATATCAAATATGACCTTCACGCTCTTGCCAATGAAGGATTCTCCCTTTCTCACATCGCTTTTGATACGATGATTGCCTCGTATGTTCTTGCTCCACAAACCGCGCGCCATAACCTCGATGATTTAAGCTTAGCGAAGTTTGGCAAACAAAAAATTGCGATCGAAAGCTTGATCGGCAAAGGGCAAAAACAGATCACTATGGATAAAGTACCCATTGAACAGGTGGGCGCATATTGTTGTGAAGATGCTGATTTTACCTTTCGCCTCTTTAGCCTTTTTTCATCGACTCTTAAAGAAGAAAATTTAGAATCGATCATGTACACGATCGAAGTTCCGCTCATTCCCGTCCTCTTTGGTATGGAGCGCCAAGGAATCTGCATCGATGTCCATCGTTTAAAGGCACTCTCTGCGGACTTCCGTAGGCAACTCGATCTCCTTCAAGAGGAAATTTTTTCCATCGCAGGCGAATCTTTTAACCTCAATTCTCCTAAACAGCTCTCTGTCATCCTCTTCGAAAAGATGGGGATCACTCCTCCTAAAAAAACGATGACAGGCTTTTCAACCAACGCTGATGTCCTCGAATCCCTTAAAGAGAAATCTCCCATCATCGAGAAAATCTTGCAGTATCGCATGCTAGAAAAACTGCGCTCGACTTATACGGATGCCCTGATCGAACAAATCGTTCCCCATGATCATCATATCCACTGCACGTTTAACCAATCCGTTGCAGCAACAGGCCGCTTAAGCTGCCAAGATCCCAACTTGCAGAACATCCCTATACGCTCTATTGAAGGAAAGGCCATACGTGCCGCCTTCATCCCTTCTAAAAGCAACTTTTTGATGCTCTCAGCTGACTATTCACAGATTGAGCTGCGCTTAGTTGCACACTTAAGTGAAGACCCGACTTTGGTCAAGGCCTTTAAACAAGGAGAGGATGTGCATGCTTATACAGCCTCTCTAGTTTTTGATGTCCCTCTTGAAAAAGTTACCCCTGCTATGCGCTACAAAGCTAAAGCGGTCAACTTTGGCATTCTTTATGGACAAGGCCCTTTTGGGCTTTCTCAACAGCTTGGCATCACGCAAAAAGAAGCCTCTCATCTCATTGAGATCTACTTTTCCCGCTACCCCTATGTAAAGAAATTTATTGAAAACTGTAAGGAACAGGCGCGCGAAACAGGCTTTGCTATTTCCATGTTTGGCCGCAAACGGCCGATTCCAGATATCCACTCTAAAAACCATATGATCCGAGCTGCAGCTGAAAGACTTGCTGTCAACACCCCTTTGCAGGCGACAAATGCTGACTTGATTAAACTTGCAATGATCGATCTCGACACTAAGCTCAAAACCCATCCTGAGCTTGGGTCTATTCTCCTACAAATTCACGATGAGCTTGTTCTTGAAGGGCCAAAAGAAGGGATAGAAACACTCGGAAATCTGGCTAAGAACAGTATGGAGGGTGTTTTTTCGCTTAAAGTACCCCTTGTAGTGGATATTTCAATTGGCAAAAACTGGGCAGAATGTTAGAATTAAGGAAATTAGCCGTCACAGGCGGGCTTGCATCAGGCAAAACATCGGTTTGTCGCATTTTGCAAGAGCTTGGTGCTTATACGATAAGCGCTGACGAAATTGTCCACCAGTTGTTATCTCCCCACTCCGAACTAGGAAAGCAGATTGTCGAAATCTTTGGACGAGACATCATAAAAAATGCAAGTTTTGATCGAAAAAAAATTGCTGAATATGTGTTTGCAGACTCCGCGAAGCTACAAAAACTTGAACAACTTTTGCATCCCACCGTCCTTAAAACCATTCAACAAACGTATCAAGGCTTATTAACTCATAACCCCCCTCTACTTTTTGTCGTCGAAGTCCCTTTACTTTTTGAAATCTCCGCTGAAGACTGGTTCGATGCTATCATCGTCGTCACTACTCCAGAATCTCTTGCTCGCGAACGGTTTAAAATCGCTTCCGGTTACCCTGATGAACAATTTGTTCAACGGAGTAGACGACAGTTACCAGTTGAAGAAAAGGTCCGTAGAGCCGATTACATCATTTACAATGACGGATCGATGGACCATTTAAAAAATCAAGTCAAAACCATCTTTCAAATGTTGATCACCAAATAGGAGTTGCAATTTCGATGAACCAAGAAGATACCATCTCTCACATTCAAGAACCGGAACAAGAACGTCTACAAAGTCCTCTTCCGCCTAGTGAGACCTCCCAAGTCATCAAAATCGCCGAATTGCAGCGCATGACGATTGAAGAGCTCAACACCTTTGCCCGAAACAGCGGCTTAAAAAATTTAGGATCTCTTACTCGCTCTCAGCTCGTCTTTGAAATTGTCAAATTCAAGTCTGAACATTCGGCAGACGTTCTCGTAGGCGAAGGTGTTTTAGAAGTTCTTCCGGATGGATTCGGGTTTTTGCGTTCGCCAAACTATAACTATCTTCCATCTGCTGAAGATATTTACGTTTCGCCCGCCCAGATTCGCCGCTTTGACCTAAAAAAGGGTGATACCGTTTACGGAACGATTCGCTCCCCCAAAGAAAAAGAAAAATACTTTGCTCTTCTCAAAGTCGACAAGATCAACAATAAGGCGCCTGAAAAAGCTCGTGAGCGGATTTTGTTTGAAAACCTTACACCGCTTTATCCGAATCAACGCCTGGTGATGGAAACCACCAAAGAACGGATGACGACTCGCGTCCTAGATTTAACATCCCCTATCGGCAAAGGCCAACGCGCTCTCATCGTTGCCCCTCCACGTTCCGGTAAAACGATTCTCTTGCAAAACATTGCTAATGCATTATCGACGAATAATCCAGAAGTGATCCTCATCGTTCTTCTTATTGATGAGCGGCCAGAAGAAGTGACCGACATGATCCGCAGCGTGAAGGGCGAAGTTGTCTCTTCAACGTTTGACGAACCGCCTGAGCGACACGTGCAAATTGCCGAAATGGCCATTGAGAAAGCACGACGCCTTGTGGAATATGGTCATGATGTCGTCATACTGCTAGACAATCTCACACGACTCGCCCGTGCCTATAACACCGTGCAACCGCACTCGGGAAAAATCCTCACCGGCGGTGTCGATGCAAACGCCTTAAACAAGCCTAAACGTTTCTTTGGCTCTGCGCGAAACATCGAAGAGGGGGGCTCTCTCACGATCATCGCGACTGCTCTGATCGATACCGGGTCACGCATGGATGAAGTGATCTTTGAAGAGTTCAAGGGAACGGGCAATATGGAGCTCGTCCTCGATCGCAGATTGGCGGACAGAAGAATTTATCCAGCAATTGATATCATTAAGAGCGGCACACGTAAAGAAGAGCTCCTTTTCCACCCAAGTGAGTTAGAGAAAATTTATTTAATGCGTCAAGCGTTAGCCGATCTCGCTCCCCTTGATGCGATGAATCTTCTCCTCGGACGGTTAAAGAAAACCAATAGCAATGTCGAATTCCTTCTTTCTATGAAGGACTAACTAGACATCTTGCGTACGCAAGATGTCTACTAAAGAATCTCTGACCGTTTCTTTGAGGTTGTGAAAAAAATAGAATTCAGGCGATCCTGGTGAGATTTTTCGATAGCTTTCAAAATTCATCCCCTCCCTAAACGTTCCTCGTGCCGTTGTGGGAAGGGATGAATTTTGAAAGATGCGAAAAAGCTCGCAAAAGCGCTTCGAATCTCTATTTTTTCACAACCTCTTTGCACATGGAGCAAAGAAACCTTGTTAAGAAATTATTGGCATTTTGCTGCGATTAGGATAAGCTGAGCCAAAAACAGGCTCGGTTTTTTATGAAGGCGCTTATTTTCTCTTTTATGGCAGCTTCTCTTCTTCTTAGCAGTTGCCAGAAAGCCCCATCGAAAAGCTCTCAGCTACGTATCTTCAAAACAAATTTTATCGACGATCCTAAGACGTTCGACCCTCGCAAGGGGTCAGATCCTATTGCTTCTACTGTCCACTTTTTGCTTTACGAAGGTCTAACTCGTTTCTTACCCGACTGCTCCGTTGAGCCTGCCTTAGCAATGTCTTGGAAGATCTCGGAAGATGGGAAGACCTACACGTTTACTCTACGCCATGCGACATGGTCTGATGGTGCATCGGTGACCGCGATGGATTTTGAAGACTCGTGGAAGAAAATTTTAAGCCCAGACTTCTTTGCCCCGAATGCCCACTTGCTTTATGTCATCAAAAACGCGAGAGCAGTAAAAAGAGGAGAACTCCCTTTAAGTGAGTTAGGGGTCCGTACGCTTGACGCAACAACCCTTCAGGTGGAGCTCGAAGCGCCTACTCCCTATTTCTTGGGGCTTACAGCCTTTTGCGTGCTCTTCCCTGCTAAATACACCCTCGATGAAACATCTCCAAGCTGGGCCAATTCTCCATTGCAGCAGATCGTCACCAGTGGCCCATTTCTCCTAAAGGATTATCAACCAGGTAAAAACATCTGCTTCGTGAAAAATCCCGATTACTGGGATGCAAACAATTTTCACCTTGATGGGATCGAAATTTCCTTCGTACGCGATTGTAATACGGCTATGCAAATGTTTGAGCAAAAGCAACTCCACCTGATTGGCGGCTTCCTTTCCCCTTTATCCCAAGAGCAAATTCTCCTCTTTAAGAATAAAGATGAGTTCTATTCGCGTGCAACTGCCTCTACTAATGTCGTTTTTTTTAATACAGCTAGAGGCCCTCTTATCAATACGCATATACGCCGTGCTATAGCTTTGGCTGTCGACCGACAATCCATCGTCGACCACATCATGCATCTAGGGCAACCCATCGCGCTAGAAGTCGTCCCTCTTTCCCTTAAGAAAGAACAAAGATTTTTTTTGAATGACCGTGCTATTTCTCAAGCACAAGAAGAATTTCAACGCGGACTCGATCAACTTGGCATCGACAAATCGGTATTCAAAACGATGACCTTGGTCTATTTCGATTCTCCTCAACAGAAGCAAATCGCGCAGACACTGCAAAATCAATGGAAACAGGTTCTTGATATCGAAATCTCCATTAAGCAAGTCGACTGGAGTTCCTTTCTCGACCTGCTCAATAAAAGAGATTTTGACTTAGTCCAAGGTTATTATGCGGCACAATATCCCGACCCAATGAATATTCTCGAACGATTCCAATACAAGGATTCGCTTAAGAATTATTGCAACTGGGAAAACGACAATTTTTCCTCACTGCTCAATCAATCCTTCACTGTTGATGAAAAGCAAAGAAACTATCTGCTTGAAGAAGCTGAAAAAATCTTATGCGATGAATTGCCATTTTCTCCTCTTTACCATGAATGTTCCGCGTTTCTTTTGCAAAAGAACCTCAAAAATTTTCATCAGACCGTGATAGGAACGATTTGTTACAAGGATCTCATGATCGATGATGAGTGATCCTATCCTAAAATGGTCATAGGTGGTTCATGATCCTATCTTTTACATGTCCATCCTCTGTTGCTCCTGCTCCTCCAGAAGAACAGGAGTGCTGTTTAAATGAAATTCAGATTCTCGAGGGATACTCGCATGAAGTAGAATGCAGCTTTTTAGAAAATCATACCAAGCAAACATTGATCGAGTTTTTTGGTAGTTCGCTGATCAAAAGCCGATTTTACATTGATCAAGACGAACTTCCCCTGGTCAAAGCCATTTTTCCCAACAATACACCAGGCACCCTCCAAATCGCTCTCCTCTGCGAGGGTTCTCCCTATACGTCTGGTACGGGAAGGCATATGGTCGATATCTTCAGCCGATGGTTGATCCCCGGCAATCCACTCTTGGTCGTAGGTTTTTTGGGTATAAACTTTGTTCTTTCCGCGCGCCCCAATCAAAAATTCCTTTTTTGTCATTTAATGATCCAAATCAATTCTCAACACGAGTTCTTGCGTGCCGAGGAAGGAATTCATGATCTGATCAGCTTGTCTAAAAAGGCGATAACCACTGTTGCCTATATCAGAAAATTATTAACGAAAAGATCTCTTTCTGCATCTCAGCAAGGAGCCTTATTCTTTAACTATCTTTGTTCAGTCCAAGCGGGAAATGATTTGGATTTCGACTCGTCTCTTCACGAACGTGCCTTTGAATTCTTTTACAACGCACTGGCGGAGAAAAAAATTGAGGAAGTACGCCAAAATCTCGAAGGCCATTTAAAAAATCACCGTGCTCTTTTCGACAACACAATCTTCTCTGAAATTCAATATTTCACCTGGTTGTACAGGACTAAATTTATTGGTAAAAAAGACCGTGCACTCGTCACAAAACTCGTAGGCCTTCAATATCTCTTCCGTAAATATCTCAAACATAAAATTGCAGATCATCCAACCTGCCGTCATGTAACCCTCAAAATTTTTCCCATCCGATGTTCTTTTTCTTTGAATACTTCGCCCATCAGCTCCCTGGGTCTTCTCGTAGGTCTTACTCTCATTAAGGAGGGGGAAGTTTTTGAAGAAAAACATGTGCTCAAAGCCGTGGGGCAACTGATTTCCGACATCCGATTAGTGCCTGGCTCATTCATTCAAGACGGAAGAGATGCCCAGAAAATTCGTCTTTTTTATCTGGAGATTGAAAAAGAACATAAGAAGAGTTTCTCCACGCAAGAGCTTTCTCTCTTACGCAGACAATTGCCTAAAGAACTCAAAGCATGTGTTGAGACACTGATCCACCCACTCTTCATGCCGCGCAATGATGAAGATATCCTTAGATTCTCTCTGCAGCTCTGTGGTCAACTCGTGGATCTCTCTGCTCCTCCTCAAATGGCCATTTTCTTCGGAAATCAAACTTCTGATACATTGTCGTTCAATGTGATTATAGCTAGAGCGATCGAAAAAAACCGCCCTTCGTTTTTGATCAAAGAGTTAACGCATTCCGGAGCATTTTTTGAGATCGCTGATGTCGAAATTCGCAGCCTCCCTTGTTCTGAAAAATCTTGGGGAAAGGAGATTGTTTCGTTTAATGCAAAACTCCCCAAGGAACCTTTTCTTCGCGTTGACTACACAGTCGATGTTCTGCAGGCAAGGCAAGAAATCGTTAGGCAGATTCAAGAAGCCTTGGGTTTTGTGCGCGATTACAATGGCGGTCTTTTAGAAACCCAGCTGCGCGCAGAACAGCTATTCATTGCCTCTCTTGGGGATATCAGAAAGCGAGAAACACTTCTTGCCAAAGCTTTTTTTCATGCGATTACGCCTCCTCTCATGCAAATTATTCTCGAAGCTGCGCTTCTTAAAAAGCTCTATGGAATGTTCATGGAAATCCGTCAAAACGCTTCCTCCCCCCTATTACAAGCCTCCACTAAGCGCTATGAATTGATTCTCTTAAAAAGCACTCTCGGTTCTCTTAAAAAGGAGGCACAGACTATCGTTCAAGAATTAACTATTCCGCCTTCACAAATCACGTATATCGAACTCAAGGAAGGGGAAGACTGTTTCTTTGCTCTCGTTCATCAAAACGAAGGGCTTAGCCATCCTCAGCTTCTCGCTCGCCTACAGCATTTCATGGTCCTATCCGCCAAATCATGAGAATTCTAGCAATTTTTTTCTTTTTGCTCGCTTCAAGTTGTTCGCGCGAACCCCAGCCGTATGATGAATCAAAGCAACAGCTGCGAATGAGCATCAATAGAGAACCGCATAGCCTAGATCCACGGATTGGGGGAGAGGTCGTCTCTGTCTCGCTCCATTTCCTCCTTTTTGAAGGTCTTACACGCTTTAATCCTGACTGGACAATCTCCCTTTCCGTTGCAGAGTCCGTTGAAATTTCCAAAGACCGTAAAACCTATATTTTTCATCTTAGGCCGACTAAATGGTCTGATGGAAGCGCTGTAACAGCCTTTGACTTCGAATACGCCTGGAAAAAACTCTTGGATCCAAATTTTCCCGCGTTCAATGCCCATCTCTTTTTTTGCATCAAAAATGCTGAGCTAGCTAAAAAGGGTTTAGTTTCTCTTGATCAAGTCGGCATCCAAGCTCTGCATGAATCCATGCTGAAAGTCGAGCTGCTCCATCCAACTCCTTACTTTTTGGATTTGACCTCTTTTGCAGCATTCTTTCCTGTTCAAAGCAAAAAAGATGTGAAAGATCCCAACTGGTCTAAGAAGACAGGAGCAAATTTTGTCTGTAATGGACCTTTTTGCCTCCGTAAATGGGACAGAAATCTTCTCATTGAGTTGGAAAGAAACCCTCTCTATTGGAACTCCGATAAAATCCATCTAGAGAAAATCCAACTGCACGTGATTGTCGATGGAACGACTGCTTTAAATATGTTCGAAAGCAATGATCTCGATTTCTTGCAGTTATCCCTTGCTCCTTTACCTTCTGAACCTCTTAGCGAACTTATCAAAACGGGCCGTCTTAGTTCTTCTCCCTCAGCCGCGTCGAATATCCTCGCATTCAATACAGAGCAATTTCCTTTTGATCACGTTAAAATACGCCAAGCTTTTGGCTTTGCTGTAGATCGTGACGCTCTCGTCAACACCCTTTTACAGAAAAGAGAACTCGCTGCCTATTCAGCTATCCCTCCTATTCTCAAAAAAGGAAAAACTGATCCGCTTCTCCCTAAAGCAGATGCACAAAAAGCTAAACAGCTCTTTGCAGAGGCGTTGGAAGAACTTGGGTTGGAACTGTGGCAATTTCCCCCTCTTACGTTTGTCTTTTCCGCCTCTGACCAAAACAAGAAAATTGTCGAGGCGATACAACATCAGTGGAAAGAAATATTAGGAGTCTATGTTTCTTTGCAACCTCTTGAACACACCACCCTTCTCGATCGTTTGTGTAAACGAAATTTTCAAATTGCTCAAACAATCTGGATAGCGCAATACAATGATCCGATGAACATCTTGGAACGTTTCAAAAGCAAGCAAAACGTCAAAAATTATAGTGGCTGGGAAAACAGTGAATTCTCTGCTTTGCTCGAAAAGTCTTTTGAGGAAACAGGAAAAGATCGAATGGACACATTGCGCGAAGCGGAAATCGTTTTCTTGAATCATATGCCTGTGTTGCCTCTCTTTCACTTAAATGCAATGTTCTTGAAAAAATCCTACGTGAAAGATCTCGACTCCCCTTATCCTAGCGATCTTTGCTTTGCAAGGATCGAAAATCAGCCAAAAAACTCCAGAAAATTGACGAACCCTTAGTTTCGAAAGAGGTCTACAACCATGCGCCCAATCGATCCACTACATGCCTTTGTCTTCCGCCCTTTCGCTCTACCTTTTTCTCAGAAACCATTTCCTGTCGAAGAAACAACCAACAGCGATTCTCTCATGGACACTTCCGAAGAGCCTCCTGAAGCAGAAGACGTTCTTCACTTTGGCCGAGAATGGCCTAAGATTCTTCCTCATTTGGAAAAAGATCTCAACGCGATGATTGCCCAGCAAAGAGCAACCATTGAAGTGCAAAAAGAACGTTGGCGCCCAGTCATAAAACAAGAAAAACTAGGCCAAGCTAAATCGTTTTACGATGAATTCGAACGTGTTTTGGCTACCGGCACCATCCTACCTTCCAAACTTGGAGGTGGAGGAGTGTACATTCTTTACAACGCACTCGACGAACCTTCTTTTATCATCAAACCAAACGACGAGGCCATTCTTTGTCTGAACAATCCCAAGCATCGCGGCAGTCCTTTTAACGATACCTCTCATCGACTTCGCGACCAAATCCCTCTCTATAAGACCTGCGAAACAGAGGTTTCTGTTTCTGCTCTCTCCAGAGAAGTAGGAATCGGACACTGTACTCCTGATGTGCGCATGATGATCCTTTCTTCTCCACTCTTTTATGATCTCTCCTCTCATCTCCAGGGGAAGGAAAAAGAACTATTTAATGCCCAATGCGGCAAGCCGAATGGAGAAAAACTTTGCTCGGTACAAAGATTCATTCCCGACTCTCTAGATCTCCAGCAAGCTATGCACGAATGGTTCGAAGCTGGTTTAGAAGAACATTTTCCTTTACCTATCGATCAGGAAGAATTTGAGGACGTGCTGTTGCTTTTATGGCTTACTTACGATGCCGATGGCCACAGTAGCAACTTTCGCGTATTCTTCAAAAGACTCGATGAACAGCACAAAGCCGTTTATGGAATCATAAAAATTGATAATGGTTTATCTCTTCCAGAGGAAAATCGTTATTTATTGAACTATTTAGGCTACTTCCAAAATGCGAAATTGACGCCTTCAAAACAATTGTTGGAGAAAATTTCTTCGATAGATGAACAAGTTCTTGATGCCATCCTTGAACAAAATCATCTTTCCTATGCAAGAACTGCTTTAAAAGATCGAATTGACGTGCTCAAAATCTTGTCTCAACGTTCTTCAATTACCTTGGAAGAGATTAATCATCGTTTTGAATTTCTTAGTTTGCCAGATGGTAAAAATCTTGCTTTAAGCCCGCTCAGTCCCCAAGAGATTACAGATTCTCTGCAAGAAACCATCCATCCTGCTTCAACCACGAAAAGAAAATCATCTAAAGAGCGCGCTCAGGCCCAAGCGCACCAGCTGCTGATAAAAGTTTAGGGGACTGGCCTGCCATCCGCCATCTTGATCTCATCGGATCGAAGGAGTTCGCAAGCATTGACTTTTCCTGGCTTTAAAAACTCACGTAGGACGTTGTCAAAGGACTCTGACGAACATTTATCACCACATGTGAAAAGATCGACAAAGCAAGCATGATGTTCTGGATATGTATGAATGCTCGCATGACTCTCTGAAAGAAGGACCACCATAGTCAGACCATCTGGCGCAAAGACGTAATCGCTCTCACCGATAATGGTTGCATGAGAAGCTTCTGCAGCTTTTATGAACGCAATTTTCAATTCTTCTACATTTCGAATTGCTCGGTCATTGCAATCAAGATAGCTCGCTACAAAATGTTTGCCTTTGAATTGATAATTCTCTTCGACTTGAGGAGATGCTTGCAAAGAACTTATAACAACAAAACAAGAAAATAGGAAAAAAAGAATACGCTTCACTTAAGGCCCCTTCATTTTAATAAATGATTTTCTGGAACTAAAGAGCATAAGTGAGTCAAAGTTAGCAGTCAAGCCCTCAACAAAAGGCTCTTCAACAAGGCATCGTTTTTTGAGCCTTTCAAGAAATTGATATCTATCCCAAGTCTTTACGCCCCAATGTCGCGGCGTAGGCTTATAGAGGATGCACCCTCCCTTTACTTTAGAGAACACTTTCCGAATAAACAGATCTTGCCAATGACGACTTAACCGTGAAACGATGGAATTGCTCAGCAAAAAGTCCGCTTCTTGGATACCGTTCTCAATTTGCTGCGGAGAGACCCATTGAAAAGACTGTAAATTCCGATCTCTTAATTTCCATTTAGCTAGTTCAAGGCAAGCCGGAAGATCGATAACGGTAATTTTTTCAACCTGATAGATATCGACTAAAAGGGCCGCTAATCTTCCTTGCTGTGCACCGATCAAAATAACAGAGGCGTCCTGAATCTGCCCAAATTTTCGTTCGAGTTCGGCAAGAAGCCAAAGATCTACCGAAGAAGCCTCTTCATGCTCAAGAGCATAAGAATAGAGCCTAGGAGATTTTTTTTTAAGCATCTCTAAGCGCTTATCTCTACATGCATCCTCTAAAGGCTCTTCAAACGTGGAGACAATGGCTGGGTTTTCTGCGATTTTCTGCCCTGCTGCTCCAAGACAATAATCGATAAAAAACGGATGGTCGTGAACACCGTATTTTGTTTTTTTCTTCTTAGAGAACACGCTATTACAACCAGCGACCAGGCCTAAAAGGACGAAGCCATACGCCAACTGCTGCAAAAAACGTATCATGACTGCACAGGCTGCTGGCTAAGAGGGGGGGCCTCTGCAGTAAGCACTGGCTCTGGAAGGGCCGTTCCTTTCTGCGTGAGCTCAGTAAATTGTTTTCCGAGTGACTTTACTGCCCATATCCAAGCACCGATGACAAAGAGAAGGATGACGGCAACATAGGGAATACTGCAGGCCACTGTTCCTAACACCATTAAAAGGCCCTGGTAAATGACTGCTCCACCAGATTTGCCAAGCCGCGATCCTACGCCATCGATTGCTGCTTTTCCCTTGAGTTTGCTTTCTTTGCCGAGCGGGATAAACGCTAGTTCCTTGGTCGTGTCAAAAACGGAATATTTAGACGCCCTCGCCAAACAATTCTGCACAGATCCAAAGAAAACACCAACTGCAAGCGGGGTCCAGCCAAAAAGCATGGTCAGCGCACCTAGAAAATTCGTGTCCTTGAAGAGCAGGAAGCAGAAAAATCCAATACCTGTTACAAGCATGATCATTGGAGAAATCATGGCATTGAATGTCCAGCGAGCCTTCTGAATAACCCCGCTTGAAGCGAGGGCTATCAATGTTGCTAGAATGCCAATTCCCGTTAGTACTTTGCCCATATAGGCATTGAAGTCATTCGGATTAGAGTAGATATTTCTTAATTGATCTTTCCAGACAACCTCTGTCAAATTGATGCAAATATTATACGTAAGAACAATGACGGCTATGCAAAGTAAATATTTTGATTTCGCAAGGTATTTAAAATTATTTCTCATGCCCATCTTAATCTCTGAGGGCGCTTTGTTTTTAAGCTGGATTCCTTCGAGAACGGAAACACGTTCTAAAGAATGTTTTTGAAACCAGTGAAAAGTCCCGATCGTCGCGAGTCCGCAAAGAACGATAAAACTACAAAGTAACGTTAGCGAACATCCCCACACCTCCCGGCCAGACGACTCTCCCCAAAGATTGCCCCAAGTGGAAAAACTGGCTACCATTTGCCCAGCTAAAGCCCCCGCTATGTTTCCGCCAATCATGAGCAGCGTGTAAAACCGTTTAGCGCGTCCGACAGACATGATTTCGTTGGCGAATCCCCAGAAAAGGACCGTCATGATGTGCGTGCTCCAGAGCTCCGACATGACGTAGAAAAGGGTGAACGTCCAGTTACGAAAAACTGCGATAAGCCCTTTAAATCCTATAGGTAAAGCTTCCGAAAGCTTGTCCGCCAAACCTACAGGGTGTAAATAATCACTTAGAGGGTAAAGAACGAAAGGAAATAAAAAGAAGAAGCCTAAAAAGAGCCCCATCATGATATAAAATATTTTTGCGTAATTAAATCGGTTGGACAGCCTGGTAAACAAAAATGTCATGAGAAGGGCCGAAGGCAGAATAGCCCAGACCTTGATAAAGGGGATGGCCTCTGCTCCGGAACAAGGCGCGGTGACAACAAGGGCATCCTTCGCAACACGAAGAATATTGTAATTAAGACAGATAAAGAAGAACATGAGAAGCAGGGGCAGGAACAAGCGTAGTTCGTTCCGGCGGACGGGCCAGAGCACGGATCGCAAGTGGCCGAATTCCGGCGATGTTTGCGTCGTCATAAAGTCCCTGTTGGTGCCAAGAAATTGGCTTGCAAGAGCATGAAAAGCTCGAATTTGACGTAATTATAACGAAACGCTTTTATAGAACAAGTTAAAAGAAGTTTCCTGCAATCATTATCTCAAAAATTTACTTATGCGCATTCTTACAACAATAGTTACTTTCTCTGCAGCTGCCTATGGCTTATGGTGGTTGAATCAAACCCACCCGGAAATCAAAGGTCAGGTGGAGAATTTTTTTCACACCAGTTCTTTTCGCACTCTTGAGATTCGCTACACGGCAGAGCAAATTATGGAATCCCATCGCAGAGAACTCGTTAAGACAAACCGGCATAAATATCTCGAACCCAAACTCACTTTCTATCCTTATCTGTTACTCGAAGTAAAATATCGCCATTCTGAAGATGAAACACGCGAAGGAGTTGTTTTATGGGATTTGGTCGATGGCGAAATGGTCATCGATACTAAGGATTGGCTTAAAACACATGGCTTTGGGGACTGCATTAACGCCCAAGCAAATCGGCATGAATTTAAAATTATCAATGCCTTGGCTAATAAAGGTGGATCTTGTGACCGAGAAGACCTTGCCAAAGCCATCCATGTAGAAAATGATTTATTAGACAGTTGGATTGAAAGTTGCAGACGAAAAAAACTCCTTGTACAAGCGGGCAATCATTATCGGCTGCATATGCAGCGCGCTCGCCTCAAAACACGCCCTGAAACAAAAATTGAGGAGAGACTTGTCACACAAACTACACATGATGCTGAAAAGGCCGCCAAGCGTTACTCGCTTGCTCAAATCGAACAACTTACAAGAGCTGCTTTTGGCCAAGATTTCACCGTTCGACGAACGACTGATATCCATTTGCCAGTCCATTGCATTGCCGTACAAAATCCTGATGGATCGATCCATACAAGCCATTGGAATGCCCTAAATGGAAAACGGCTGATCCAGGCCTATTTCATCGAATAGCAGGGCACATACAATTGAATCAATTTTTTGAAACCTCTTTTTGATGCCCCCATCACTGTATAGACTCTAGACAATCAGTGATGGTTGATGCTTTTCAAAAATTTTCAAAAAATTGATTCAGTTTCCTGTGCCCTGCATCGAATAGCGCTTATATTGCCCTAAATCACTGAGATCCGTTAAGATCGCCCTCTCCGATTTTATGGAAAGATGGCTGAGTGGCCGAAGGCACGTCCCTGCTAAGGACGCGTACCCTTTTCGGGTACCGAGGGTTCAAATCCCTCTCTTTCCGAAAAAGGGCTTTGATGAAATCAAAGCCCTGTTTTTTTGCTCTCCACTGGTTTCAGTTCTCTACCATTGATCCTTTATGCACTAAACGAATAAAGTGATTTCCATATGACCGAAAGTTTACTAAAACCTCTTATTCCTCCTCATTCCCGCGAGTCGGAGATGATGGTGCTTGGCTCGATGCTTACAAGCATTAACAGCCTTAATATCGGCGCTGATTCGCTAAATGAGAACGATTTCTATTTCACTGAGCATAAAATCCTCTTCTCCATTCTAAAGACCGCCTATGTGCAAGATAAACCCATCGATGTCCACTTAGCTTCGGAAGAATTGAAACGGCAAAACAAGTTGCAAAGCGTGGGCGGTGTTGCCTTTGTCACAACTCTTGCCCAATATGCAGGAACTTCCGCTTATATTGAAGAGTATGTAGAGCTCGTACGCAATAAATCGATCTTACGCCGCATGATTTTTGCCGCGCAGGAGGTGGAAAAAACCGCTCTTGGTGATCCTCAAGACGTGCATACTATGCTCGATGAGGCTCAGCAGAAATTTTTTGCGATCAGTCAAACTGCCAATCCAGGCATGGGAGTTTTGATTGCCGATCTTTTAGGCGGAGCAAAAGCCGCTTCACAAGAACCCTATCTCAAAGAGCTCCAAAGCCGGCAAGAGCTGTTTAAAAAACGCGGCCCGCAAGAAGGTTTAGTCACCGGCATTCCAACGCATTTCGCTGACCTTGATAAAATCATCAACGGCCTAGGCAATTCGAATTTGGTCATCGTCGCCGGACGCCCTGCCATGGGAAAAACTGCCTTTGCTCTGAACATTGCGGAGAATATCTGCTTCAACTCCAATGTGCCAGTAGGAATTTTTTCCTTAGAAATGAGCGCTGAGCAATTATTGCACCGATTGATTTGCTCACAATCTGAAGTAGAATCTGACAAGATCAAAACAGGCTCCTTGAGCGGCGAAGAATATCGAAGAATTGTCATGGCCGTCAACCACATGAAAAAATTCACGATGGTGATCGACGATCAGCCAGGATTGAAAATCACCGATCTTCGCGCCCGTGCCCGCCGTATGAAAGAGGCCTACGGAATTGGCATTCTCATCGTAGACTATCTACAGCTTCTTTCTGGTTCAGGCTTCCAACGTTCTTCAGAAAACCGTCAAAATGAAATCTCAGAAATCTCGCGTATGCTCAAAAATTTGGCGCGTGAACTCAACATTCCTATTATTTGCCCATCGCAACTTTCGCGTAAAGTCGAAGATCGCGCTGGCCATAGACCTATGTTGAGTGACTTGAGAGAATCGGGCTGCTTGACAGGAGACGCTCTCATTACAGACGCTAAAACAGGCCGTCGCATTCCCATCAAAGAGCTCGCCGAGCGCAAAAATCAAGAGCCTGTTTATGTTTTTGCTGTGAATGATCATTATCAAGTCGGTGAACATAAACTCATCAAGGCTTTTTACTCAGGGATAAAACAAGTTTTTGAATTGAGAACACGTACTGGAAAAACAATCAAAGCGAGTGCCAACCACCCTTTTCTTACGATACATGGCTGGAAATCTCTCGATTCACTATCCCTTTCTGATAGAATTGCAACGACCAGGCATATTTCTCCTAAACAACCCACAAAATCATTATCTGATGAGGAGGCGATTCTCTTAGGCCATTTGCTTGGAGACGGCTGCATACTCCCAAAGCAACCTTATCACTATACAAGCGCCGATAGCGAAAATTTACAGATTGTCAAAGAGGCAGCAAATTCTCTGTTTGGCATTCAAAGTAAGCTCGTCCAACAGAAAAATTGGTACCATCTCTATTTACCCAGCCCTTATCCTCTGACACGAAACAAATGCCATCCTATTACCTCTTGGTTTGAAAATTTGGGGTTAGAGCGTGTTCGTTCGTATGAGAAAAAAGTTCCCGAAGCCTTATTCCAAAGTGACGACAAAACAATCCGACTATTCCTAAAACATCTTTGGGCAACTGACGGCAACATCAGCAATAAATTGATCAAAGGACGAAAAAAAAGTGCAGCAATTTATTATGCAAGCTCAAGTCAACAGCTTGCAAATCAAGTACAACATCTATTACTTCGCACTAGTATTCCAAGCACAGTAAGATCCGTGCCTTCATCAAAAGGCTATCGAACAATGTATCATGTCGCTATTGAGGGAAAAGAAAATCAACTTTGCTTTTTGAAGCAGATTGGAAGTGCGGGAACTCGCGGACAGATCATACCATCCCTCATACAAGATTTAGAAAAGATCGAAGCACATCCAAACTATGATGTCATTCCAAAAGGCGCCTGGAATCTTTATGTAAATCCAGCTCGTATTCGAGCGGGTCTTAGTTGGAGAGATGTAGCTTCTAAATTAGGAATGTCCTATTGCGGGTCTTCTCTCTTTAGGTCTGGAATATCCAGAGAACGCATGCAACGCCTTATCAGCTTTCTTCCAGAGAAGGCTCTTGTAAATCTTGCGGAACAGCCCATTTTATGGGATGAGATTGTCTCCATCACACCTTTAGGTGAAGAACCTGTTTACGATGCTACTGTGGAAGAGGTTCACAACTTTTTGGCTAATGATATCTTTGTCCACAATAGCATTGAGCAGGATGCGGACGTCGTGATGCTGCTTTTTCGACGAGAATATTATGACCCCTATGACAAGCCTGGACAGGCGGAAGTGATCATAGGAAAGAACCGCCATGGCGGCGTAGGTTCTGTCAATTTAACTTTTCGCAAAGAATTTGCCCAGTTTGCTAACTATTCTCCTTTATCGACACAAGGGAGCAAGGCGGAAGAAGACCCTTTTGCCGCTTTAAGAACCTGAGTTTTTGGATGATTTTCAAAAAAATCCATCTAAAACTCAGAGTAAGATCGTATTTTTTTTTAGAACCTTTGAATTTTTCTTGCAATCGTTCTAGAATGCTTTTCTGCAACAATGGAAGATCACATGGCATCTGTTAAAAAGAAGCGAAAAGCCAAGATCGCGAAGCATAAGCGTAAAAAACGCAGCCGTCGCGACAGACACAAAAAACGTTAATCAGGACTTTTTTATTAATGGCCGGCTCGCATCATAGCAGCCGGTCTTTTATCTCTTTATGTGGACTTTTCCTGAAACTTTCGATGTCATCGTCATAGGCGCCGGTCATGCTGGTTGCGAAGCGGCACATGCATCAGCGCGCATGGGCGCTTGTACGCTTTTACTGACGATGAATCTCGATACGATTGCCAAAATGAGCTGCAACCCGGCGATTGGCGGCACAGCTAAGGGGCACATCGTCCGGGAAATCGATGCCCTTGGTGGAATCATGGGAAAAGTCGCTGATGAAACTGGCATCCAGTTTCGGATGCTCAACGCATCAAAAGGCCCCGCGGTTTGGTCTCCACGCGCACAGGCTGACAAATTCGCCTACCAAACAGCGATGAAGCGTCGGCTGGAAAAAGTCCCTAATTTGTTTATCAAGCAAGGGACCACGGAGACGCTCCTCGTCGAAAACGGTCGTATCATCGGTGTTGGAACCCTCGAAGGGATTGCCTATCACAGCCTGACTGTGATCATCTCTTCTGGTACCTTCATGCGAGGCATGCTGCATATTGGTCAAACGAACTATGAGGGAGGAAGAGCTGGAGATAAACCTTCTGTGGGCCTCTCAAACTGTTTAGAGGAGCTCGGATTTCGTTTAGGTAGACTCAAAACGGGCACTCCGCCAAGAATCCATCGAAGAAGCGTCGATTTTTCTGTTATGGAAGAACAGCCTGGCGACCAAGGCGTCCGCTTTTCCTATGATGACCCTGAAGGGCCAGGGTTACGACAAATTCCCTGCCATATTACCTATACCACAGATGCAACCAAAGAGATTATCCGACAAAACATTCACCGATCACCTCTTTATTCGGGAAAGATTCGAGGAGTCGGTCCAAGATACTGCCCCTCGATCGAAGACAAAGTCGTTCGTTTTGCAGATAAAGAGCGGCATCAACTCTTTCTCGAGCCCGAAGGGCTCGATACCGACGAAATCTATGTCAACGGTATCTCTTCATCACTTCCCTTTGATGTGCAATTTGCCATGCTGCATACAGTGAAAGGTTTAGAAAAAGCTGAAATCATGCGTCCTGCCTATGCCATCGAATATGACTATGTCAAAAGCGGACAACTCTCTATTTCACTGGAAACCAAACTCGTTGAAGGACTCTTTTTCGCCGGCCAGATCAATGGAACTACCGGTTATGAAGAAGCGGCTGGACAAGGCTTAATCGCTGGCATCAACGCTGCTTGCAAGGCGAGCGGCAAAACACCTTTTACGCTTAAACGATCAGATGCCTATATCGGTGTTATGATCGATGAATTAATCTCCAAGGACCTCGATGAACCCTACCGGATGTTCACCAGCCGGGCTGAATACCGGTTGTTGCTTCGTCAAGACAACGCTGATTTACGTCTGCGCCGTTTTGGTTATGAGCTCGGCCTAATCGGTGAGCTTCAATTTGAAAGACTGCAAAAGAAAAAAACGGCCATCGAACAAAGTAAACGAGAACTGAGTAAAAAGTTCGTCCAGATCGAAGGAAAGACTGCTTCGCTTGCGCAATTGCTTGCCCGCCCTGAAATGACCTACGATCGCCTGCGCAGCGACTTTCCTTCTTACGTAACCGACTTCGGGCGAGAGACCCATCAGCAAATTGAACTGGAAATCAAGTACGCCGGCTATATCGAGCGGCAAGAAAATGAAATAAAAAAACTCTCCAAGATCGAAGAGATCATCATCCCCTACAACTTCAATTATACCTCTGTGGTTGGCTTGAGCAACGAAGCACGTGAAAAATTACACCGTTTTACACCATCGACCCTCGGACAAGCTGCCCGTATCAACGGCGTTTCTCCCGCGGACATTTCCATATTGATGGTTGCGCTTAAAGGAATACCCCATCATGAGTAGTCTTACTTCCCTCTCTCTATCTTCTGCGTCTCCCTCTAAACCTAGCGGCGTAGTAGATTCTCTTCCTGTTTTAAAATTACCAAGAAAGGCAGCCAGCAATCAAACCATCTTCCTTGGCAGCTCTCGCATCCTTGAAGAGCTAAGAAAAGCAATCAAAGACCCCGCCGTACATTTCAAAATGGATCCTCTGTCGAACAAGTATCCTAGAGACCTTACCTTTGTCAGAGATTCAAGAGTCGTTCGAAAAGATGGCGTTCATCTTATCCCTTACTCTATCCAAGATCCTTTGCTATCAGGGTATTTCCAAAGTCTTTTACCCGAAAGCTCCAACCACTTTATTACAAACTCCAAAGGGTTGACCGGATATGGGCTCGGATTCGAAGAAAACCAGAGAAAACAAGCACTTGATACAGCCAAAAAATATGGGCAGCGGTTTCTTGCTGCAACCAGTTGTATCGA
>Ga0206862_1001_pt1 | contig 101182 bp, 95 predicted proteins | sample Alteio_BWOrgCont_43_FD_152625 | JGI IMG/M metagenome (GOLD analysis project Ga0206862, IMG submission 152625) | Enriched cells from forest soil in Barre Woods Harvard Forest LTER site, Petersham, Massachusetts, United States -... | ecosystem: Environmental > Terrestrial > Soil > Temperate forest >... | reverse complement strand
TTTTTTAAAAAACTATAAATCCGACAGTGCAAAAAATTTCCATGGCGTATTTTTAATCGATATCACTCTACAACAAGCCTATCTGAATCAAATCATGCGAGGCATGCCCGAAGTCTTTAGAAATCAGCCTTTGGTTTTTGAAAGCACTGGATCGATGTTGGGTCGTGATGTGAGAATCACAGTAAACCGATCCCGATTCGATGAGAGAAATTCAGATTCACCCATACAATTAGAGGAACTCGCAGAAGAAGAATTTTCCCAAGACTATATGACCACTCAAATGAAAAGAGCCCCTAAACCCACGAAGAAACCTTAAATATTCAATGTCTGTTTAATAAACGGAATCGTTAAACGCCTTTGTTCCGCCAATGAGGCATGATCTAACGTTTCTAAAGTTTGAAATAATTCGTTCATATCGCGTGAGCAACGACTTAATAAAAATTGTCCCACGGTTTTACTCAAAGATAAACCTCTTACCTTTGCACGTAAAGTTAAAGCAAATAATTTTTGATCGTCATTCAGTTTATGTAATTGATAAGTCACGCCTGAAGTCAAACGAGATTTTAAATCGGGCAAATGAATTTGTATATTGAATGGAGAAGTATCTGATGCAACCAGTAACCGAGTGGCAGTTGCTTTGATTCGATTATAAGCATGAAATAACGCTTCTTCCCAAGCCCTATTCCCTGTGATTGCCTGTACGTCATCAACACAAATCAATGGAATATTTTCTAAATCTTTTAAAATGACAGGCGACAAGGTTTGCCACTCTTGCAAAGGGAGATAAACGGCAGGCACACCCAGTTCATTGGCTGCATTGCAGGTTGCCTGTAATAAATGACTTTTTCCCGCCCCTTTTGTGCCCCAAAGATAAATACTGGTTTCATCCAGCCCCGAAGAAAATCGCAACAAGGCTTTAACCGTTTGCAGGTTATCCCCTGAATAAAAACTCGCAAAAGTTGCGTCATCGCGCAATTGAATATTAAGAGGTAATTGGGCAGTCACACACACTTACGATCCCTCTGCCATTTTATAATTGAGCGCACTTTCGTTTTCTAAAATGTCGTCATTCGAGGGTTGTGATTGAGACAGGTGTGTATCGGGATTCATTTCGGAATTTGATTGCAGAAATAAAACATTCCCAGCCGCAATGGCAGACATTATTGTTTTACGATCACTGATGGCCACCACTTCAAAGGTCGTTTGATCCGAGCTCATGCCTAATACTTCCACTGCTTGTACTTCGGGTAGCGTATTCAGATAAGCTTGTAATTTTGCATATTGTTCTATATTTTTGATGCCTACCACATTTAAGCGAAATCGTGACACTTCTTTTCGCGGTCTCATGTATCTATTAGGGGCGTGTGGCGGCATGTTCATCAGGGTGGGATCTGGCACTTCGGAATAATTATGATCTAAGTCCATCGGAGTATGACCATCCGTGTTTCCATAATTGTTTCCATAAGAATGCTGGAGTCGAACTATCCGTCGAGCAAATTCATCCATGGCTTCACTGCATAGTTTTTCTAGATCTTCATTGGTATTATCCCAGGTTTGAGGTTTTCCATTCACCATAAGGGTCCATTGACCATGCCACCCGCTGGCTTCTTTATTCAATTTACCCATCCAAAGCACCTCGGCATTGTAACGCTCTGATGCGTTTTGCAAAGTTTTAAACTCATCGTTCCAAACTGTTTTTTCAGAAACCTTTTCCGCATCTGCCAAATCTAACAATGGAAATATTAAAGGAAGCCCCCTTCGTTTTGCATCCACATTCATTTTTTGGAAAAGTTCCGATTCAGATTCTCCCGAGACAAAGCGAGGATTATCTTGCTCTCTCGCTATCACTAGCCAAACTGCAGTATTCGGACGTTCTTCCGCCAACACGGGTGCATTGCTTCTCTGTAATAATGAATTGATCCGATTTTCATCAAACTTGACACGGAAAAAACGCTTTCCGTCCGCATCATCCTTATAGGAATACCGAACAATATAATCATCCGGCTTCTCTAATGCCTGTTTGATGGGCGATGCTGTCAGAGTTTTTTCACTGGCACTGACCTGCACCAAAACTACTTTTAAAGCTTCCTGAAGCAGCGCCGCTTGAGTAGGCGTTGGAATCGCTGTGGAAACGGGGACCATTGCTTCATATAAAGTGCTAGTCAGAGCTATACTCTTAGATGGCAGGGATGCAAAGCATAGGATGGCCAGCAATGCAAAAGAGAGATGCTTGTTTAACAGTTTTAAAGGTTTGTTCATATGACTAATACCTCATACGGTGATGCACGAATTCCGTTGCCCTTACGTCTAATTATATCGGATCTAAACAAATCCGTAAGTTTTCTTTTATAGAGCGAGGATTAGGGATTGAAATCATTGAAATTGTTGAAATTATTGGAATATAAGCGTGATAATAATGAGCATAGCACAACAGTTAAGTTTGTTAACTTATTAATATTGCGTATTATCGCATGTTTCGGAGGAAAGTATATGACGGTGTTGTTCAGATCAAAATTTAAACGCAGCGCCTGGGTGTTGTTGAGCCTTTTGCTATCTCAGCCTGTAGTGACTCATGCCAGTACTGATAACGCTTTGCGTGAATATCACGCCTCTTATCTGCTTTATTGGCAAGGTGTGAAAGTGGGCACCAGCGAACACGAATTGCGTCGACTGGGCGCCAATCTTTACTCAGCGGAGTCTATCTCAAAACCTTTCCTCGCTTTTCTTCCCTTTAGTAACAGTGAAAGAAGCCAATTCATCTTTGAAGACGGTAAAATAAAGCCGCAGCGATACGATTTTAAAACCGAAGAAAAAGGTCGTAAGATTGTGGGATTAGTCGAATTTGACTGGGATGCCAATGAAATTCATAAAAGCATTTATGAAGGGGCAGAACGAAACCAACCTTTACCCGAAAATGCCTTAGATCGCATTACTTATACTTTACAATTGCATCAAGACTTAAAGAATGGAAAAGGTCCTTTTACCTATACAGTGATAGAACCCAGAAAGATAAAAGAGTATACATTTAAAATTGTAGGAAATGAAAAAATAAATACTCCGATGGGTGAATTCAAAACTATCAAATTAGAACACGTTTCCGACAACGGAGACCGTATCACACAACTTTGGCTTGCACCCGACTTTGATTATTTACTCGTAAGATTAACTCAAGCAAAAAAAGGCAAACAAGAATCAGAAGCCCTACTCAATAAAGTGCAAGTTTTAAATTCAAAAATACCGACAAATTCAAATACCAAACGCTCACCGCAAATGAAAGATCCCTATCGCGGCAAAGATAATTCTCGGCCCAAAACTGCCGGTGGAATGAAAGAATCCAGAGAAATGAGGGATTCCGGTGGTATGAGAGACTCCGAAGACCTAAGAGATTCCGGTGGGATGCGAGACTCCCGTGGAACAAGAGATTATCGTGGGACAAGGGATTCTAGTGGAGCGAGAGATTCCTACCAAACGAGGGAACCTCATCGGAATAGAGAGTCAGGAGACATGAGAGACTCGGGTAGGATGAGAGAGTCCTCCCCAACTAGAGACCAAATAAACGGGCGATTCCGTTCGCGAGAAAATAATAGGGGGGACCAATAATCAGCGCGAACAATCCTGAAAACATAAAAACGAGTAAAATGAGTATGCCATAAGGTGCGATGGCATCAAATTTCATCGCGGCTCTCGGACTCATAAAACCTTCAATAATCCGGCTCCCATCCAAGGGAGGCACCGGAATTAAATTCACAAGCAGAAGCATTAAATTAATCTGAATACCTGCGACACCCATAAAAATAAATAATTTTAAGGGTTCAAACCCAAATTGCGCCCCGAGAATAGCCAGTTTCGCGATTAAGGCCCAAAAAAGTGCCATGAGTAAATTAGACGCGGGGCCCGCAAGCGCAACCAACGATCCATCGCGTTGTGGTTTTTTTAAATTTCTCCAATTCACGGGCACGGGTTTAGCCCAACCGAAAATAAAATTACTGGTCAGTAAAAATAGAATCGGAACGATCACTGTACCAATGATATCAATATGTTTGATGGGATTTAATGTCACTCTCCCCATCATCAATGCTGTTTTATCACCGAATTTGCTGGCCATCCAACCATGTGCCGCCTCGTGCACTGTAATTGCAAATAACACAGGAATTGCCCAGATAGCAATTTTATCTATGAGTTCAGCGGGATTTTCCATCTGTCTTCACTCTTTCTCTTTAACTCTCTATCACTCTCTGCCACTTTCTATTTTAGATTATTATCTCACAGTTTGTCATGATATTGCGAAATATACAGGTTATGATTGCCCTGGATATGAAAAATTCTGTTATCCCATTCTATTTCCCAGGTATCCGGTGGGTATTCTGCATTCCAGGCGGAAAACAATTGTCGCTGACTATCACTCAACTGAAAGTGATACGTGTCTGCCATATATAAGTAAGTACGGGCAATCATCCCTTTTACAGTGGCATTTGGCTCCACACGTCTCGTTTCATCATCAATTTTAATCTCACATTGTCCAAACTGTCCTACTTTGAGATCGGGTAATTCTCCAAAACGATAATTAGAACGCAACGCATTCAATTCTCCGACTTCAGGCACTAAATTGTGAAGATCAGCTTCCATGTTTGAAAATTGGACATCCGCTTGTTGACAACACTTGCGCCCACGAAAACATTGTTCTTCTTTCTCGGTTTTTGCACTTGTCTCTGCTTTCACTTCTGCATTTGTGTCTGTTTCTGAGTTCATAGCTGATTCTGAGTTCGCAGCTACTTCTCTGGCTGTCAACGTTTGTCCGCCCTTTCTTTTCTTCCCCTTTTCTTTTTCAGCACAGCAAATGGGTTTTTTCCAACAATCGAAATTCGCCGCAAGATGACTCACCGGTACAATATGTTCCCATTCTAGCCGTGTTGCACGACGTTTATCTTGTTGAATATGATAACCACAAGACGCTAAATCGATGCGATTATGTTGATTAAATTTACAACCGCAATAAAATGTTTTACGGTGATCCCTGAAAAGTTGTCTGGCGCTTTTTTTAGCTTCATGAAAATTAGCTAAAGGTTTGGGGACGGAATGTGTTTCGACATTTTGCACAGCCTGTTGTGAGGCAGTACTGAAAATTCCCCAAAAACTGAAATTTTCTACCGTTTCATAGCTTAAGAGCAGCATCACAGAGACAACTACTATTTTCCATCCACTACTACTCAGTGGATTTCTGTTTTTGCTGCGTTTTTTGTTCATATTTTTATGAATGGATGAATGCTAGGTGGATCCCATCCCCTACCCCCTATTTCTTCTCTAGGCCATGATTATTTCTGAGTTTGCCCCCAGGGCTGAAACCGCTTCTAACATGGGTTTTAATTCCCCTTGTTCAAACAATTCAGTGACAATATCACAGCCCCCCACCAATTCTCCTTGAATATATAATTGTGGAAAGGTGGGCCAATTGGCATATTGGGGTAAGGTGGCACGAATGTCTGGATTATCTAGGATATTCACATAAGCGTAGCGAGTGTTTAAATGATTCAATATCTGGGCAACCCTCGCAGAAAACCCACAATTTGGAAAATCGGGGGTCCCCTTCATGTAAAGCAGTACCGAGTGCTCAGAAATTTGGCGTTTGATGGTTTCAATGGTAGTTGTGTTGGTCATGGTTCACCCCCTTCTATATAGGTCAATCGTGCCTATTCTATACTAAAGTAATCATCTTGGGAAGTTCCGAAAAGTCGTAGAAAGGTCGTAGAAAAGCGAGTTCATTTTGACAAACGGGCAAAGAAATGATAATTCTGAAATACCTAAAAACCCCATCCGGAGGAAACCATCATGACCATTGAATTACCCCCATTACCCTTTGCAAGAGATGCTTTAGTGCCCCACATTTCAGAGGAAACTCTGGACTACCACTATGGGAAACATCATAAGGCTTATGTGGATAATTTAAATAAAGCACTGCCCGGCACCCCATTTGAAAAGCTTTCCTTGGAAGAAATTATCAAAAAATCAGTAGGTGGCCCGAGCGCAATTTTTAATAATGCCGCACAAGTATGGAACCACACTTTTTACTGGAATTGTATGAGCCCCCAAGGTGGCGGTGAACCGAAGGGTGCGCTTTTGAATGCCATTACCAAAACATTTGGCTCGTTTGATGCGTTTGTCGAGCAATTTTCAAAAGCGGCTGTCGGCACTTTTGGATCTGGATGGGCGTGGCTTGCGCAAAATTCGGCGGGTAACCTAGAAATTTTAAGTACCAGTAATGCAGGAACACCCATGACCGACAATAAAAATGCGTTGTTAACCTGCGATGTTTGGGAGCACGCTTATTATATTGATTATCGTAATATGCGTCCAAAATACGTGGAAACTTTTTGGAAAATTGTGAATTGGGATTTTGTAGCTAAAAATTTTTCTTAGCGCGAAGAGATGAGAAGCGCAGAGAAACCATTGGACCAAACCGGAGGCGTTATGCGACATCTCATGCACACCTATAACCGACTACCCGTTGCATTTGAACGCGGCGAAGGTGTCTGGTTATGGGATACAGAGGGCAATAAATATTTAGATGGCCTGAGTGGTATTGCTGTTTGTAATTTGGGTCACTCGCATCCGGCTATCACGCAGGCAATTCAAAGCCAAGCGGCAAAATTACTGCATACTTCGAATCTTTTTCAAATCAGCCAACAAAGTACATTAGCTTCGGAATTGTGTCGATTAACCGGTCTGGACCGAGCATTTTTCTGTAATTCAGGCGCAGAAGCAGTCGAAGCGGGATTAAAATTGGCTCGTTTGTATGGTCACCAAAAGGATATCAAAAGTCCCCATGTGATTGTCATGACCTCTTCTTTTCATGGGAGAACGATTGCAACGGTCTCTGCGAGTGGCAATGCGAAGGTACGAGCAGGATATGATCCTCTCTTGCCTGGTTTCATTCATGTGCCTTTTAATGATGTCGAAGCCATTCGCGCCATTGCCAATACCCGCGACGATGTGACGGCAGTTTTGGTCGAACCGGTTCAAGGGGAAGGCGGCATTCATGTGCCAAGCGATACGTATTTAGATCAGATCCGAGAGATTTGTGATGAACGAGATTGGTTAATGATGTTGGATGAAGTACAGACTGGAATAGGACGCACCGGTAGCTTATTCGCTTATCAAGCGCATCATCTTCTGCCGGATGTGCTGATGTCTGCAAAAGCTTTAGCGAATGGATTCCCCATCGGCGTTTGCATAGCACAAGAACATGTGGCTGAATTATTCAAGCCAGGGAAGCATGGTTCTACCTTCGGAGGCAATCCTCTGGCTTGTGCTGCAGCCCTTGCCACCCTTAAAGAAATGGAAAAAAATAAATGGTGGGAAAATGCAAAAAAACAAGGTGAAGCTTTAGTAAAAGGTTTAAAAGAAAAATTGAAAGGAAATCCCCATGTCGTGGATATACGAGGGAAGGGCTTAATGATAGGGATTGAATTAGATCGTCCCTGTCGTGAAATTCTAAATCTTGCACTTGAAAAGCGTTTGTTATTTAATATCTCTGGAGAAAAAGTCATCCGCCTTTTGCCTCCATTGATTATTGAAGATGAGCATGTTCAAATGATTCTGAAAACATTGCCGGAATTGATTGATACGTTTATTGCATCTACAAAAGTCGGCGTGAGCTAAGAATTATTCGAAACCGTTCACGCACTATCGTTCAAGCACTATCGACGAACATCCGTGCTACTCGCGTGAACTAAGAATTATTTTTCGAGTTATCCTTCAAAGCGCGCCTTAAAATTTTCCCAACATTCGTTTTTGGCAATTCCGTTCTAAACTCGATTTCTTTGGGGACTTTATAAGCCGTCAATTGAGTCCTACAGTATTGAATAATTTTTTCTGATGTTATATTTGGATCGCTTTTAACAATAAATGCTTTTACTTTTTCACCCCCCTCGCTCGGAACCCCTATGACAGCGACTTCTTTAATGCCTGGGAAAGTTGCAATCACATCTTCGACTTCATTAGGATAAACATTAAATCCCGAGACTAAAATCATATCTTTTTTCCGATCCACAATCCTAATAAACCCGTATTCATCCATGTTGCCAATATCACCTGTTTTAAGCCATCCATTTTGTAAGGCAATCACGGTTTCTTCTGGACGATTCCAGTATCCTTTCATTACCTGAGGGCCACGAATCCATAATTCTCCTGAACTGTTTAAAGGCACTTCTTTTCCTTCATCATCTCGGATGGAAATATCGGTAGAAGGAATCGGCAAACCAATACTCCCGTTATAATCGACTAAATTCAGAGGATTAATGCATACAGCGGGACAAGCTTCCGTTAAACCATAAGCTTCTAATAAAGGAACGCCCGTGACTTTTTTCCAATTTTCCGCCACCACACGCTGAACCGCCATTCCACCGCCTAAAGCAATTTTCAAGGCAGAAAAATCCAACGTAGCAAATTGCTTATTATGCAATAGTGCATTAAATAAGGTATTTACGCCAGTAATAGCGGTAAAACGATATTTCTTAAGTTCTTTTACAAATCCAGGGATATCTCTCGGATTGGTAATTAAAACATTTAGCGCGCCGAATTTTAAAAAAATTAAACAATTTGCTGTTAAAGAGAAGATATGATATAAAGGCAACGCAGTAATCACAATTTCTCCCTCGGGTTTTATCACTTGTTCCACCCAACTCGACGCTTGTTCCAAATTCGCTACCATATTGCGATGGGTTAACATGGCACCCTTCACAATGCCCGTGGTCCCACCCGTATACTGTAAAAAAGCGACATCCTCTCCCTGAATGTTTGGCTTTTGATATTGCAATTTTTTGCCTTTTTTTAGCACCGTCCTAAAAGAAATGGAACCTGGGAGATGCCATGGCGGTACCATTTTTTTAAGGTATTTGACGACACAATTGACCAACCATGATTTTGGAAAAGAAAACCCATCGCCAATTTCAGTAACAACGATGTGCTTCATTTCAATCTTATCTAAAATTTTTTCTAGATTATAAGCAAAATTGGCAACAACGATAATTGCTTTGGCTTCTGAATCTTTTAATTGAAACTCTAATTCTCGCGCAGTGTAAAGCGGATTGATATTCACTGCCGTTAACCCAGCACGTAATATTCCAAAGAGAGCGATTGGATATTGTAATAAATTTGGGATCATTATCGCAAAACGATCCCCTTTTTGCAATTTTAATGTTTCTTGACAGAATGCAGCAAAAGCGCGTGATTTTATTTCTAATTCTTGAAACGTTAAATCGGTATTCATATTAACAAAAGCGGGTTTAGTGGCGTACTTTTGACAAGAGATTTCAAAAATTTCAAGTAATGATGGATAAGCATCCGGATTGATTTCCGCGCGAACGCCTGGTTGATAACTTTTTAACCAAATCTTATCCATAAATATCTTTGTCCTTAAATTATCTTTGTCCTTTGTGATGATGTGCATCCAATTCTTGGATCGATTCTTTAATAATCTGCGCCGTTTTTTCAGGATACTCAAAGGGAAATAAATGTCCCCCCGCCGTTCTTTTTAAACGAATATTAAAAGATTTTTCCATAAATCTCATGTCCAAACCATGTGAAATATCGCTTCTTTCCCCAATAATGGCAATGGTTGGAACGGTGAGTTTAAACTTATAATCAGCATAGTTGTGCGGTAAAGTACGATATATTTCCGCTTCTACCTTAGGATCAAACTTTAACACACGCTCGCCTTTATTATCGGCCTCTGTGCCATAAGAGACAAAATCATGTAACGCCGCTTCAGAAAAATTTTTGAAAAGGGATCGTGTCCGAAAATATTGCAGTGCAGATTCGTAAGAAGGCCAATGCGAGCGTCGAAGTAAGGTTCTCTCGCCCGCGGGCGTCACCCAGTAAAGACGGTGAATACTCTTTAAAAAACGTACTATTTGAGATTTTGGAAAAGCAAAAATGGGTGCGTCCAATAAAATCAATGCTTTAAATAAATCGGGCCGTTGAATGGCCGCAAAAAATGAGAGCGAGGCTCCTAAAGAATGCCCAATGCCAATCACAGGTTGTACTGACTTTACAGAGAGCATGTTCTGAGAGATGTTCTGCTTACCTTCTATTGCTTCAATCAGTTCCCGAGACAATAAAGCCCAATTGTTGGTCACAGGATATTTGGGATTGTGTCCTAAAGTATCAATATAATGAATTGTATATTCATCTTTTAAATACGAAAAAAGGCTACCGTAGGTAGACCCAGGAAAACCATTGGCATGTGAAAATTGAATAATTTCCATTAAAATCGACATCCGGTTAAAAGTGACGTTTATTATACCATGAGGCCTATCATGAGGGCGGTCTATGTTAGAATTCTAAAATAGAGTTGATCATTCTAATTCAAATGTGCTAGGGTTGCCAGAAATTGATATAAATAATGAGTTGGAGGGTGACAAATGTTAATAAAATCTAAAGAAGAATTCGATAAGCATTTATCTTTAATACATACAACCACACTTACCTTAGTTAAACAAGGATCAGACATTCAAAATAATCCTGGGCAAGAAAGTATTCTAGAAAGTTGGACCAAGAAGATAGAGATGCTAGAAGATAATCCCTTATTGCCCCTGGGATTCACAACATTATCTTATTCTGTTTTGGCGGCCTATTATATCGCAAGCAAAATGATTGAGTTTTCACCCGACCCAGATAAAAATAACTTATATCCCTTTTTCGAAAAATTACAATCTATCTTAGAGTTTCTAGACGAATATCCTATTGATAAGACAAAAATGCTTGCCGGAAAACAAGCATTACTCGCCTTCATACTAAGTAACGCTTTAAACTTTTCCCAAATGAATGTAGAAATTATGATAAACACTGCATTACCCGTGCTGACCATGCAGGACATTTATGTGCATATAAAAGGGTGGGTACGTTCCGCCGAAAGTTGGGAAACACCCGATCGAGAGAAAGGATGGCCTGAAATAAATCTTTGTGATCGCGTCCCCGGCAAAGCGATTGTTCGTATGCGCGAAATGGCTATTCTTCTTGAAGAAATTATTAAGCAAAAAAAGCAATCTCATGGAAGTTTAGAGAATTGGCTAAACAATTCATTTTCTGTAGGAGATCTGCAAAATGAGTTAGGGCACACTGGATTATTTTTCGGGGAGAAATTACATTCCAGTTTTTGCTGGGGTCCTAAGCTGCTACTTCCCGAGTTGCTGAACTATTTTAATAAGCTGGATTTCCTCGCCTGGTCTTTGACGGATAAAATTGCAAAATGTATGCAGTATAAATTCTATGGCTCAGCCGAAGGAGAAATTACGGAGGATGAAAAGGAGCGATATGTTGAATCTATCCTAAAAGTCAAAGCAGAAGTATATGAAATTTTACAAGCCCATCAAAACAATTTATTAGATCCTCACTTATATAAAAAATGGGTTAATTATTTGCGTTCCATTGAAAATGCATTTGGATTTACCAAAAAACAATTGCTTCAATGGCTAACGGAGTTACGTGAACTTACTAAACTTTATGAAACTTGTGTCAATCATCACCTTCAAAACGATCAACCACTAGAAGATACAGCACCCCCGGTGGTAGTTTTGTTATTCGGAGACAGTATGGCTCTAAGCTTGCGTACCTTGCATAAAGACAGGCATCGACGATGGGTTCCAAGATCGGAGAGCATCCTAAACGCCGCGGGAATTCCTTTAAGAATTATTAACGCTTCCCGCTCTGGTAAAACGACTGAAGACTTAGAAATAAGAAAAAATCGAGCCGAAGGAACCAGAGAAGATGAAGGCGGTAACCAACCAGATCCCTTTGAACTGTGCCTTCAGTATTTTAAACCGGATATGGTATTTTGTACACTGGGTGGAAATGATGCTGCTTCGAGATATAATTTATTTGGCACCCTCGACAGGATGGAAGCACTGGTTGATAAATGTAGAAGTGTTGGCATCGCGCCAGAGCAAGTGATATGGGGAACTGGAATGCCAAAAACAATAAAAGTAAAAGGGAAAAAACCTGCTTTTTCACCCTGTGACGGCTTCCGAAATACGTTTAACGGGATGGTGGAAAAATTTGTGCGAACGGGCGCAAAAGGCGTTCTGCTAAGTAAAGATATCTTAGAGACTCCGCATATCGATGAGGATCAAATGCACTTTCTGATTGATATTCAAGAAGACATCGCAAATGAGGCGGCTCAACATATCATGCCCATTGCACAACTTTTATCACTCGAGAAGCAAATACTCGAAAGAAAAATGGGTGAAGATTCTGTTGAAAAACTTTTACTCCTAGAAAAGTTCAAAGAAGAATTAGAAGGGTTAAAAAAAGAACTGCGGGAATTAAGGCAAATGGGCTTAGGCGTTGAAGCAGAACAATTATGGCAAGAGAAACTCACAAAAGCATTAGAACGAATCAAACTGCAAATGGAGACAGATTGTGCTCCAACCATTCGCCTTCTCAAACCGATGGGGTTACAGGGACCGGACTTGCAAATGTCCCCGACATTCACGCCCGGCTATAGCAGCGACCCGGGTGCAACCTCTCCTCGAACTGCGACGCCAAAATCGGCGCAACCCTCTGGCCGTTCTTCACCGTCCTCAGGAAGTTTGTGGGGGTAAGCGACGATAATGATACAAGGAAAGCAACATGGGACCTTTTGATTTCATAAAACAAGCCAAAAAATTTCAAGAATCATTTAAAAACTTGCAGGATGAAATGGCCTCTTTAGAATTTGTGGGAGAAGCAGGCGCTGGTTTGGTAAAAGTCACCATGAACAGCAGTTATAAAACTATTCTGGTCTCCATTGATGATAGCCTGCTGAAAGAAGATAAAAAGATCTTAGAGGAATTGATCCAGGCAGCGGCTTCGGCAGCGGCGGCTAAAATAGAGCAAACGCAAAAAGAGAAAATGTCTGGAATGATGTCAGGTTTTGGGTTACCTTTAAACAGTATGTTCCCCTTTATGCCGGGTGGAAAAGAGTAGTCTCAAACAGTAACCCTCTAGGATTAAAAAACAAAATGAATTTTAGTCCCCTCATTCAAAATTTAATCATGGCCTTGCGTTGTTTGCCTGGCGTGGGGCCAAAATCTGCGCAACGTATGGTATTTCATCTATTAGAACGCGATAGAACTGGCGGCCGTGAGCTCGCTCGATCTTTACTGGAAGCTTTAGAAAAGGTAGGCCATTGTAAACGTTGTCGTATTCTCTCCGAGCATCCCATATGTAAGTTATGTGACAATAAATTACGTGATCCCGCGGTGCTTTGTGTCGTTGAAACGCCAGCGGATGTGTTAGCCATAGAACAAACTGCAGGTTACAAAGGTTATTATTTTGTATTAATGGGGCATCTTTCCCCCCTAGATGGCATTGGACCCGAAGATTTAGGCATTGATTTATTCCGTAGTCGTCTGCAAGAAGAACACATTGACGAGGTGATATTAGCCACCAATCCGACGGTGGAAGGCGAAGCAACGGCCCATTATTTGGCTGAGATCATCAAAAAGCACTACAACATCCGGGTGACTCGAATTGCGCATGGGGTGCCGCTCGGCGGCGAATTAGAGTACATCGATGGCGGGACCCTAATACGCGCTTTGACCGCTCGATCGGTCGTTTAACCGATCAGTCGTTTAACCGCTCGGTCGTTTAAATCTGCGGTAAATCCCTTGGGACTAATATCCCCCCATTGAATTTTTATAAAGGATCCCCATATTTCCACTTAAATGAGCCATTAAATGAAAACTGTATATTATTGGAGTACAATACGATGACAACAACCGCCAGCGCAGCAAAAGAAAAATTTGGATTTCAAACTGAAGTCAAGCAATTGTTACATTTGATGATCCACTCCTTATATAGCAACAAAGAAATTTTCCTACGTGAACTTATCTCAAATGCCTCCGATGCTGCCGATAGGTTGCGTTACGAATCACTTAAAGATCCGATGGTTTTAGTGGAAGATCCAGATTTAAAAATTTGGATCGATTTCGACAAAGAATCAAAAACCATTACCATTCGAGATAATGGTCTTGGCATGACCCGCGAAGAAGTAATACAAAATCTTGGGACCATTGCAAAATCGGGCACACGTGAATTTTTAAATAGCTTGACCGGCGATAAATCAAAAGATGCCAAGCTAATCGGACAATTTGGTGTAGGTTTCTACTCGGCTTTTATTGTTGCAGATAAAGTGGAAGTCACCACTCGAAAAGCAGGAAAACCTGCCAATGAAGCAGTACGTTGGACTTCTAATGGTGAAGGTGAATATGAAATTGAAAACACCACAAAAGAAAGCAGAGGAACGGATATTGTTTTACATTTAAAGTCGGATGAAGAAGAATTTTTAAATGAGTGGCGTCTAAAACATATCGTGACTAAATATTCCGATCACATTGCTTTGCCTATTGTCATGTACAATGAGAAGAAAGAAGAAGAAATTGTGAATCGTGCCAAAGCGTTATGGACATTACCAAAAAATGAGATCACGGACGAACAATATAAAGAACTTTACAAACATGTCTCACATGATTTTGAAGATCCGCTGCTTTGGAGCCACAATAAAGTCGAAGGGAAATTAGAATATACCACTTTAGTGTACATTCCTTCACGTGCACCTTTCGATTTATGGCAAATAAATAAACCCAGAGGTTTAAAATTGTATGTGCGTCGTGTTTTTATTATGGATGATGCAGAACAATTTTTACCACATTATTTACGTTTTGTAAGAGGAATCATCGATTCAAACGATTTGCCGCTCAATATTTCACGAGAAATTCTGCAAAGCAATCGTGTGATTGACGCCATTCGTACCGCTGTTATCAAACGTGTTTTAAGCATGCTTGAAAATTTAGCGAAGGAAGATAAAGAAAAATACCAAAAATTCTGGAAGGAATTTGGTCAGGTATTGAAAGAAGGCCCGGCAGAAGATTTTGCTAATAAAGAACAAATCGCAAAATTGTTGAGATTTTCTTCCACGCTCAATGATTCAGAAACACAAGAAGTCTCTTTGGAAGACTATATTTCGCGCATGAAGCCAAATCAAGACAAAATTTATTATGTCGCGGCAGATACCTTTAATGCAGCAAAACATAGTCCACACTTAGAAATATTCCGTAAAAAGGGTATTGAAGTATTATTGCTATCCGATCGCGTGGATGAATGGCTCGTCACTCACCTCGCTGAGTTCGAAGGGAAACAGTTGCATTCCGTCGCTCGTGGCAGCTTAGAACTAAAAGATGACAAGGAAAGTGAAGATGAAACTAAAACTGAACAATATAAGAAAACGGAAGAAGATTTTAATGACACTTTAAATCAAATGAAAGAAATATTGAAAGATCGAGTAAAGGACGTGCGTTTAAGTCGCCGTTTAACCTCTTCTCCGGCTTGTATTGTGGTCGATGAACAAGATTTAAGTAGCCAAATGGAACGTATCTTACGTGCCGCGGGACAAAAAGTACCCGAACATAAACCGATTTTGGAATTAAATCCAGAACATTTCATGGTGCTACGCCTGAAGTCAGAGGAAAAAACATCCAATTTTGGTGACTGGGCACATCTCTTATTGGATCAAGCCATTTTATCTGAAGGCGGACAATTGAATGACCCCACGGATTTTGTCAAACGATTTAATAGAGTACTGTTAGAGCTGGCACATAAGTAGGCGTGTTCAACAAAGTGTGTTGTCCGTCATCCCGAGGCGTGTTGTCCGAGCGTTTGTCATTCCGAGCGATAGCGAGGAATCTCCTAATTTTGCTTACGAAGTGGGGGTCTGAACCCCCATTTCTGCGAGGCTAATCGTTCTCAATTTCTATTTTTTCGATTTTCGCATCAAAAGTTTTTATGAGATCGTTCAGTTGTGGATCTCCTTCTACAATATGACAAGCCGCTTTATAAGAAGATTCTTGTTGCTGCTGGTAATGTTTGGCAGGCGTTTTGGTCCCTTCCGGCATTTTACCCACCGTTATTTTTAATCGAATCGCCCTACCAAAATGTGCCGTAACAGCTTGTTTTAATTTTTCTTCCTGCCGTGACTGCAACAAAGGTTTTTGCGTTTCTTCTAATATTAAATGAATAAAATCATCCGTATGTATTGCAACCGTACAGTGCTCTGCAAGTTGTCGAGTAATGCCACTCAATTCTAGTTTTTGAATTAATGTTGACCATTCTAAGGTATTATTTTCAGATGTTAAAGCAGCACGCGCTTGCTCGGGCATTAAAGCAACACCCCCAGTCTTTAAAGCTACATTCTCGGTTTTTAAAGCCACGCCCCCGGTCTTTACAGCCACATTCTCGGTCTTTACAGCTACATTTTCATTTTCTTTTATTTTAATCTCTGTTGGACGAGATTCCCCTACTTGCGCTGACGCTGACTTCGGCTGATTTTCCACTGCAGGATTTTCTACTGCTTGGTTCGTACTCTGAGGAAATACCATTGTACAAGGTTGAAAAGCCATCATACGCAACATTATCATTTCAAAACCAATGCGAGGGGTTGGCGCGTAAGGCAATTCCTTTTGCCCCATCACACCTATTTGATAGTAAAGTTGAATTTCTTCAGCGCTCAGTTGTTGCGCAAGATTCTGTAAAGCCGGACGCTCTGAAACACTTTCTTCGAGTGCATCGGGTGCTTCTTGCAAAATCGTGAGATGGCGCAGCATGACAAGAAAATCCGACAATACCGAAGCAAAATCTGGGGCATCATTTGCCATTGTCGATATTTCTTTTAAAATTTCTGTTGCCGATCGCGCGATGATTCCTCTTAGCAGGTTTAACAAGTGCGCAGTTTCCGTTAAACCAAGCATTTTCCGAACACCGACACTCGTAAGACTGCCATGACAATAAGCAATGGCTTGCTCCAATAAACTCAAGGCATCTCTTAAACTGCCTTCCGAACTTCGACTGATCTCTTCTAACGCAGGTAATTCAAATAAAATATTGTCGCGAGTCAACACCTGCTTTAAATAATCGACAATCTGAACAAAAGGCAGTCGATGAAGATGAAACTGCAGACATCGAGACAATACGGTTACCGGTAATTTTTGTGGATCTGTGGTGGCAAATAAAAATTTCACATGCGGTGGCGGCTCTTCCAACGTTTTTAATAATGCATTAAAACTGTGGCTAGACAACATATGAACTTCATCAATCAAATAAATTTTAAATCGTGCCGCTCCGGGTAAATATTGAACATTTTCTAACAATTCTCGCGTATCTTCCACTTTGGTACGGGAAGCTGCATCCACTTCTAAGACATCCACACATCGACCTTCATCAATGGACAGACAGGTGTCGCACGTGCCACACGGCGTCGCCGATATCCCTCGTTCGCAATTGAGACATTTGGCAAAAATGCGAGCAAGGGTCGTTTTTCCAACACCCCGGGTGCCTGCGAACAAATAAGCATGATGCAATCTACCTGTATTCAAAGCATTGGTAAGCGCTTGAAGGGTGACTTCTTGTCCAACCACCGCTTGGAATGTTTTGGGTCTTAAAGAACGAGCTAAAGCAATGTATGAGGCAAGAGGAGCGTCAGAAATAGGCGTATTGATCAATGAAGTAGGGTCGATCATAAAAGTTATGTTTATATTCCAACTTAATCCTAGTAGAGTGGTATAGGGATCCTAAAATAGGGAGGTGACCTCGCAGCCACACTCACACGCCCGACTTCACTGCTACCGTTGCTCCCTTCCGGGCCTAGCGGAGTTCACAGCTTATCGTCGCGAAGGGACAGAAAGGCCACCATTACAAGCGCTAGTTTAACTGTTTATTTGAGAAAAGTCATGTTTTGGTTTCCACCCCAAATCATTTTCAAAATCCTGACAGGGGTAGTACGCTTCTCCAAATAGTTTTTCTAATGCATCACTATTAAAGGGCAAATCGCGACGCAATATAAACTGAAGAATATCGCCCGTGTTTGCTAAGATTTGAAACAGACAAAAGGGAACGGCGAATTTTGCAGGCGCTTTACCCAGCGCCTTGCGCATTTCATCATAGAGTTGTCGCGAAGAATAACATTTTCCATCCGTAATCGTGTAGATTTTTCCATTGATTTCAGGTTTTTGCGCTGCACAAATCGCAGCATCAATCAAATCCTCGATCGAAACAAGTGATCGCTGATTTTTTATCTCGGGCAACACAGGAAACCAACCTTGCTGAATCCCTCGCATCATCATTGCTAAATTACCTTTCATTTTTGTTCCATATATTTTTGAACCACACACAGGACCGTAAACCAATGCGGGGCGAAGGATAACCACGTGTATCCCATACTTTTTTCCCAAGAAGAGCACGCTGTCTTCGGCTGCCTTTTTTGAACTGCCGTAATCGTCTGTCGGGCAGCCCTCTGCTTTCACACTGGAAAAATAAATAAATCGTTTCACACCCGCCTGATGAGCAAGGTATAGCAATTGCTCTGTGGCTTCGACATTGATCTGCCAATATTGTTCTTTTCTAATAGAATGACTTTGCGTTGCATGCGCAATGCCCGCTAAATGAAACACAGTATCGATATTTTGCATCACATGCATAAAGGGTTGCAAGGCGGGTAAATCCATTTTTCTAGTGAGATGTTTCAGATCTTCATACACTACTTCATCATGGTGATTTTCATCAAACACAGCAGCCTCATGGATTAAATGATGCGCAGGCTTTCGTAATAATGCACGCACATGGCAACCTTTGCGTTTTAAAACTGTGCAAAGCCCCCGACCAATATATCCATTCGCTCCTGTCACAAGACAAGCACCTAAACTTACCATGAACGTCATTACTCCGTATAATTTTGAAGATTTTCTAATTGAGGAATGGCAGGCGGCCGACCGATAGAAATATAGGTAATCCCCACTTCGGTGACTTCACGCGGCAAGTAAAGATTACGCAAATCAATCAGGAGTGGTGCGGGAAGTTCGCTGGAGTCTGAATGTGACATCCCTTTCCTGTTGTGGTCCCGGTTGTTCGATCTTGATGTGCCTGCTTTCATTAATTTCTTTACGCGTTTCAGATCTAAGTTTGCAAATTCAGTCCATTCTGTCACAATCACCACTGCCTCGGTATCTAAAATCGCTTGATAAATGTCGTCTGCCCAAATCAGCGGAAGATGATTCATTACTTTCGCTGCATTGTCCATCGCAATCGGATCAAAAATTTTAAGGATTGCACCTGCTGCATGTAGTCCTTGAATAATAGTCAGCGCTGCAGAATCTCGAACGTCATCCGTGTTTGCTTTAAAAGCGACACCGAGTATCGCTAAGGTTTTCCCTGCAACTTCACCATTACAAGCAGAAATAATTTTATCAATCATGGCCAATTTACGTTGTTGATTTGAATTTATCACAGCTTCAATAATTTTAAGCGGAGCCTTCACTTCCGCTGCTGCATGATGCAATGCCAAAGTATCCTTTGGGAAACAAGAACCGCCATACCCTGGTCCAGGTTTTAGGTATCCACTTCCAATACGTTTATCAAATCCCATGCCTAACATCACATTCTCAACATCGGCATTTAACACCTCACACAGTGAGGCAATTTCATTTACAAAGGCAATTTTGTTCGCTAAAAAACAATTGGCCGCATATTTAATCATTTCAGCAGTTTCAATATTGCTGTGAATGATGGGTATTCCCTGTTGTGCAAACGAATTGTACAAGGTATTCATGCATTGACGCGCCTTCGCGCATTCTGATCCCACAATAATACGATCCGGATTCATAAAATCGAACACGGCGGAACCTTCTCGTAAAAATTCTGGATTCGATACCATGGTAAATTGCGCTTTAGGATTTTTATTTAAGATAATTTTTTTGATGCGATGACCGGTCCCGACGGGCACGGTGGATTTCACTACAATGATTTTATGTTGGTTTAACTGGGGCGCTAATTCTTCAGCCACTTCTGTCACAAAACGCAAATCGGCTTTCCCTGTTGTTGGATGAGTGGGCGTCCCGACCGCAATAATGATGATATCGCACGCCTCAATGGCCAATGGCAGATGGGTATCAAAATGAAGGCGATTTTGCTCTACGTTCTTCAGCAGAAGTTCTGTTAGGGTTAATTCATGGATGGGGATCTTGCCTTGTTTAATCGCTTCAATTTTAGCTTTATCTTTGTCTAAACAAATGACACGAAAGCCTAATTCCGAAAAACACACCCCTGTGACTAAGCCGACATACCCCGTTCCAACCACGGCGATTGACAATTGGTTCCCCATTGACAATGTGTTAATCATTTAACTCACATACCCTTGTTAAAATAAGAGAATCATTATAATATTGAGGCTTGTTGCAATCAAACTTTTCACAAATGACTTAACTAAATTAGAGCAAAAGATGTGCGGAATCGTTGGGAGTCTCAACTGGAATAAGCCAGATCACGGAAAACTCATCCAACGCATGGCATCCGCCTTAGCACACCGAGGTCCCGATGCCGAAAAAATCGTCTCGCTAGGGCCCATGGTGCTCGGACATCGCCGTTTGTCTATCATCGATCTTTCTCCCTTATCGAATCAACCCATGAGTGATCACTCGGGTCGATATTGGATTTCTTACAATGGTGAACTCTACAATTTCAAATCCTTGAAAAAAGAATTATGCGCTTTAGGACATCAATTTAAAACAGAAAGTGATACTGAAGTGATTCTCGAAGCTTGGAAACACTTTGGCTTAGACTGCCTGCAAAGATTCGAGGGTATGTTTGCATTTGCGCTTTGGGATAAAGAGGAACAAAGCTTATTACTTGCGCGCGACCGAATGGGTGAAAAACCCCTCTATTATACTATCCAGGAAGCACATACAAGTGGCGCATGGGAACCCAATCGTCATCGTGATTGGCGTCGTTCTTTGGATCATCATCCGAGTTACAATATCGTTTTTGCCTCTGAGATGACAGCGCTTTGCTTACATCCCAGTCTATCATTTAAAATAAATCCAAAAGCGTTAAGCCAATTTTTGTCGTTGAATTATATTTTGACTGATACCTGTATATTAGAAGGCGTAGAAAAACTACCCCCTGCCCATTTTTTGTGGTTGAAAAAAGATCGTAAACCAGAAATAAAATGTTACTGGGATTTAAGTCGTCATTTTAAAGAAAAGCAAGCTTTGCGCAATGGGCAAAAACCCTGGCGTTCGAAGCTAGAGGCTTCAGAAGAACTCCATCATCTTCTCGTAAAAATTGTTGGCGAACAAATGATAAGTGATGTCCCCTTAGGTGCATTCTTAAGTGGCGGAATAGATTCTTCTAGCATTGTCTCTGCCATGACCAAAAAGGAACCAAAGCACATACAAACCTTTAGCATTGGCTTTCATGAACCAAGTTATAGTGAACTCACTGAAAGTAAAATCGTCGCCAATCATTTGCAGGTGGCACATCTTACGCAATTTATTGAAGCGGATATGGTAAAAATGCTGCCTAAAATTATTCAAAAAACAGATGAACCTTTTGCAGATAGTTCAATCATTCCAACTTATTTCTTAGCAGAATTTTCTCGCCAAAATGTAAAAGTTTGCCTATCTGGAGATGGTGGCGATGAATTATTTTCAGGGTATGAAACTTATACCGCAAACAAGTTGTATCAGTACCTGCAATTTTTGCCAAAATCGATGCTAAAACTTGCAAGCACTGCTGTTTCAAACTATTGGCCTGTCTCTCATAATAAAATCAGTTTTGATTATAAATTAAAACAATTTTTAAAGGGCTGCCAAATGGATTTTCAACGAGCGCATTACTTTTGGCGAGTGATTTTTTCGAATCAAGAAAAAGCAGATTTATTAAGAGATGACGTTAAATTTGAAGTATTACAACACGATCCTTACCAAGAATTTGAAAAATATTTTGAAGAAGTTCTGGATTGTCATCCGTTGGATCAAGCGGCTTATGTCGATATCAAAACTTGGTTGGTAGATGATGTTCTAGTTAAAGTGGATCGCTTAAGTATGGCGCATTCTTTAGAGGTGCGCGCACCATTTTTAAATCACAAATTGGTTGAATTTGCCGCGAAACTGCCTAGCAACTGGAAAATGAAATTTTTCCAGAAGAAACATATTTTAAAATTAAGCCAACAGAACACCCTACCCCACCACATTTTACATCGATCAAAAAAAGGTTTTAACGCCCCTATTTCCCCATGGTTTTCTGGAAAATTGCAAACTTTAACGAAAGAATGTATTTTGGATAACACTCATCTAAAGCAATGGTTTAAACGCGATGTTCTGGAACAATTGTTGCAAGCACATCATCATCGCGCAAAAGATCATGGCTTAAAATTATTTGGTTTAATGTGTCTTGGCCTTTGGCTTGAAAATTGTCAAGATATTTTTAAAAAACGCTCAGTTGAAGGAATTATTTTTGAAGGGGGTACTGTATGATATCCGTTGTTATTCCTGCTTACAATGAAGAAAATGCCATTGCGTATACTATCCAAGAAATACGCGATGTGTTTAAAAAAATGTCTGTAGATACAGATAAATATGAAATCATTGTTGTCAACGATGGCTCTACCGATCAAACAGGGAAAGAGGCTGAATCTCAAAGTGCTCGTGTGATCAATCACCCCCATAATGTCGGCTACGGCCGATCTTTAAAGGATGGCATTTTAAATGCAAAATTTGACGCCATTGTGATTACCGATGCCGATCGCACCTACCCCTTTGAAATGGTCCCTGAATTATATGCTGAGTATCAAAAAGGCTTCGATATGGTGGTGGGCGCTCGAACGGGGAATCATTATCGTGAATCTTGGCTTAAATCGCCGTTACGTTACATCTTAAAATTTTTAGTGGAGTTCACAGCCGGACGCAAGGTACCCGATGTCAATTCAGGTTTAAGAATATTTTCAAAGAAAACAGTCTGTACTTATCTGCAACATCTTTGCGATACCTTTAGTTTTACCACATCTATGACGCTCGCTTATATGATGACCGGTCGGTTTGTGAAATATATCCCCATTGCTTACGAAAAACGTGAAGGCAAATCGAAGGTTCGATTATTTCGGGATTCCCTGCGTACTTTACAATATATTTTACAGGCAATTAATTATTATAATCCCATCAAAATTTTCATTTTGTTTGCGTTCACTTGCATTTTCTTTTCAGCGATTGGATTTTTAATGTCTGCCGTTTTTGGCTTACATAGTGGATTTTTATTAGGTATTGGTGGGTTGTTGGTTTCATTAATTGTGATGTGTTTTGGACTCACTGCCGATTTATTAAAACAGATTATGAATAAATAAATGAAAAAAATTGTTCATTTAATTACTGATCTCGATGTGGGAGGTGCAGAGCGCCAATTGACGCGGCTTCTGACTTCCGAATTACTTCGAAACGATCCTTCAGTTCAACACAAGGTGATATCTTTGCGAGATTCCGGCGTCATGGAACAAGTGTTAAAAACAGCGGGCATTGAAGTTTTGAACTTGAGTATGCAAAAAAAGAATGTTGTGCATTGCTTTTTGAAATTGATAAAGATATTATGCAATGAAAAACCTGACATCTTACAAACTTGGCTATATCACGCAGATATAATGGGTTTGATTGCAGGCAAATTGGCAAAGATCCCGAAGATAATATGGAACATACGTTGTTCTTATGTGGATTTTAGCGAATATTCTGTTACTACAAAATGGATCCAAAAACTTTGTATCGCTTTTTCTTCCAAACCTGATGCGATTATTGTGAATTCAAAAGCGGGGATGGCATTTCACCAAAGTTTGGGGTATAAACAAAAAAATTGGTGCTATATCCCAAACGGATTCGATATTCATTTATTTAATCCAGATCAAAAACTTCGAGAGACCTTCAGGGCGTCTTTAAATATTACAAATGCTTCAAACGTCCCCAATGTTTCCAATGTTCCTAACGTTTCCAACGTTCCCAATGTTTCCGATGTTTCCGATGTTTCCAATATTCCGGGAGATTTTTCCGACATTCAACTCATTGGCATGATAGCCAGATTTGATCCAATGAAAGATCATTCAAATTTAATCAAAGCTTTTGCAAAAGTGAATTGCGCCCTGCCAAATACACGACTAGTGCTCGCAGGGCTTGGATTAGATCAAAATAATGATTTTTTAATGCAAGAAATAAAGAAACATGGTGTGGCTGATAAGGTTATTTTACTGGGACTTCGTCAAGATATTGTACAAATTTTAAATGGATTAGATTTATTCGTATTATCTTCTAAATTTGGCGAAGGATTTCCGAATGTGTTAGGAGAAGCCATGGCTTGCGGCATTCCTTGTGTGTCTACCGATGTTGGAGATGCGGCATGGATTATCGATGACACTGGAAGCATTGTTCCAAGAGAAGCGCCAGAAGCTTTAAGTCAAGCAATCATTGAGCTGTTATCGAAAGATCAAAAAGAACTTAGAGAGTTGGGTGGTAAGGCGCGAGATAGAATGGTGAAGTTTTTTGATATGGATATAATATCAAAACAGTATCAGAATTTTTATGCAAGGATGCTGAGTTAAGACCGTCCAAGCTGTGTTGTCATTCCGAGTGCTAGCGCTCGGAATGACAACACACTTTGAAAACACACTTTGGTGAACATTTGCATCTAGGTTACTCTAATACTGATCTTATATCTTTACATTAGAAAGAAACCACGCATAAGCCTCTTGCAGGCCATCTCTCAATTCAGTTTTGGCTTTCCATCCTAGCGCAGATAATTTATCCACATTGAGTAATTTGCGAGGTGTCCCATCCGGCATTTCTGTATTATAGGTAAAGCTACCTTTGTAACCCACCACATCTCCAATCAATTCGACAAGTTCTCGAATAGTTACATCTTTCCCCGTCCCCACATTAATATGATCATTTTCAGAATAATATTGCATAATATGCACCAAGGCATCTGCTAAATCATCCACATATAATAATTCACGCCTAGGCGTTCCAGAACCCCAAATTTCAACCGACGATTTTTTATCCATAAAACTTAAATGAATTCTCTGCATGAGGGCTGGTACCACATGACTATTTTCAGGATGAAAATTATCGTTGATTCCATATAAATTAGTAGGCATGGCAGAGATAAAATCGCAGCCATATTGTTGACGATAGGCTTGACATAATTTGACGCCGGAAATTTTAGCTATCGCATACCATTGATTGGTGGGTTCCAGTGGTCCAGAAAGTAATTCATCTTCTGAAATAGGCTGTTTGGCATGTTTCGGATAAATACAAGAGGAGCCTAGAAATAATAACTTACGAACACCACATTTCCATGCTGTGTTTATCACATTAGATTCAATCATCAGATTGTCATAAATAAATTCTGCAGGACGACTGCGATTAGCATGGATTCCACCCACGGTACCAGCCGCTAAAAATATGAAGTCGGGTTTATTTTGTTGCATCCACTGTTCGGTGTCTGCTTGCCGACGCAGATCCAATTCTGATCGATCAACAGTTAAAATTTTACATCTTTCTTGATTTAACCTCCGAACTAAGGCAGATCCGACCATCCCACGATGTCCGACTATCCATACCTTTTGATCTGTTAAAGAAATTATTTGTTGACTCATACCGATTCCTGAATTTTTAATTCATTTCGTTCCAATTTGATTGTCTTGATATCTTCTTGAACCATCTCTTGCACTAATTGATTAAACGAGGTTTTATGCTGCCAACCCATTTTTTCTTTAGCTTTTGTGGGATCCCCTAGTAAAAAATCCACTTCTGTCGGTCGAAAATAGCGCGGGTCGACTTCTATCAACACCTGCCCGGTATTTGCATCATGCCCCTTTTCTGATAATCCTTCGCCTCGCCATTCAATTTTACGGCCTACTTCTCTAAATGCGAGATCAATGAATTCTCTCACCGAATGTGTTTCACCCGTTGCTAACACATAATCGTCAGGTTCTTTTTGTTGAAGCATTAACCACATGCCTTCTACATAATCTCGGGCATGGCCCCAATCGCGTTTGGCGTCCAAATTGCCCAGGTACAATCGATCTTGAAAGCCGAGCGCTATGTTTGCCACAGCCATCGTAATTTTTCGAGTCACAAAAGTTTCGCCTCGTAGCGGGCTTTCGTGATTAAATAATATCCCATTTGACGCATGCATCCCATAGGCTTCCCGATAATTCACCGTTACCCAGTAGGCATAAAGTTTTGCAGCACCATAGGGGCTCCTTGGATAAAACGGTGTGGTTTCCTTTTGCGGAATTTCTTGTACCTTCCCATACATCTCAGAAGTAGAGGCTTGATAAAATTTTGTTTTTTCTTCTAAGCGTAAAATACGCAGCGCTTCCAAAATACGCAGGGTTCCGAGCGCATCAGAATTGGCAGTATATTCTGGTGTTTCAAAACTCACTTGCACATGACTTTGCGCCGCCAAATTATATATTTCCGTCGGTTGAGTTTCTTGAATAATTCTAATTAAATTGGTCGCATCCGTCATGTCACCATAATGCAAGAAAAATCGAATGTCCGATTTTGTATGCAAATCTTGATAAAGATGATCGATCCTTCCCGTATTAAATGAAGAGGATCTTCGCTTGATACCGTGGACAATATAGCCTTTATTTAAAAGAAATTCGGATAAATAGGCACCATCCTGCCCCGTCACGCCCGTAATTAAGGCGATTTTATCACTTGTGGGATAACGTTTTGTATGTGTTGTACATGATGTTTGCTTTGTGTGTGTTGTGTTTGTTTCGTTAGTTGCGTGTGGTGTACGCTTTGGATCGGTTGTTTTCATCGTTTTAGACATATTCTACTCCTGTTTTAGTTTTCAGACGACCATACACATCTTCGAGACGAATAATATCATCTTCACCCAAATAATGTCCGGTTTGTACTTCTATCAATACTAAATCTAGCTCTGTTGTATTTTCAAGTCGGTGAATCGCGCCTGCGGGAATATCAATGGACTCATTTTCTCGCAACCACAAAATCTCATGATCTCTGGTCACCTTTCCAATACCGTTCAGTACCACCCAATGTTCTGAACGGTGCTCGTGTTTTTGTAGTGACAATATGCCTCCAGGTTTTACGACGAGCCGTTTTACTTTCCATTGATTATCCACATCTACTATCTGATAGGAACCCCATGGGCGAAGTACTTTGGGATGAGTATCCAGTTCACTTCGATTTTGTAGTCTTAGAACATTCGTTAAATCCTTAACATTTTGGTTGCTGGCACGCGACATCACGAGAACAGCATCTGGCATTGCGACCACTACAACATTATCAAGACCCATGACGGTCACTAAAGGTCCTTCACTATGTACATAGGATTCACGAACATTTTGTACAATCACATCCCCTCTCAAAACATTGCCATGTTCATCTTTTGTGCCTTGTTCCCAAACAGCCTCCCATGAACCCACGTCACTCCATCCCCCTTCTATAGGCACAACAGCCACTTTTTTCGCTTTTTCCATCAGTGCATAATCGATCGATTGATTGAGAGAACGCGAAAAAGAGACAATCTCTAATCGAAGAAAATCTAGATCTTGCGTTGCATTTGCCAGAGACTCTTGACAGGCTTCGATCACATCTGGATGTAATTCCTTAAGTTCCAATAAATATTGATTTGCGGAGAATAAAAATATCCCACAATTCCATAAATAATCGCCTGATTTAAGATATTGATTTGCAGTATCGATATCTGGTTTTTCTACAAATGCTTTAACATTATAAATTTTATATGCCTCGTCTATTATGGCTTCTCCCTTTTGAATGTATCCAAAACCTGTTTCTGGTTTAGTTGGAGAAACTCCAAAAGTGACTAAATTTCCTTCATTGACTGCCGCAAGACCACACTCTAGTTTATCTAAAAATTGTTGCAAGTTAGACATCATGTGATCCGACGGCAACACCAGCATCACCGCAAGAGGATCCATCGTTAATAATTTAAGCGCCACAACCGTAATGGCGGGTGCCGTATTGCGAGCGACGGGCTCTAGTATAATATCAAGATCCATCCCAAGGGCTCTCGCCTGCTCCGCAACCAAAAATCGATGTTCGACATTACTTATTACGATGGGTTTATGAAACCGATTTGAATCATTCACACGTAGAAGTGTTTGTTGTAATAAGCTATGTTCAGATTGTTCGACTTTTTCGGATTGCTTGGATTGCTCAGATTGCCTGGATTTTTCAGACTTTACTGCATCGGTACAGGCAAGGTTTAAAAACTGCTTTGGATGCAACCCTCGAGAAAGCGGCCAGAGACGAACGCCTCCGCCTCCTGACAAAATCACTGGGTATATTCTGTGGGTGTATATCATTTTATCCTCTCTCTGCAACTTGTTTTTCCCCATAGAGTTTAAGCGCATTTAAAATACCTACTATAAATAGACTGATCATTATAATGTTGGTAGAAAATGTATAGCGTGTCATGGCGGGTTCAAAAAAAGCAACTAAGAAATAATTTCCGTAGCTTATCAAAATTACGAAAAACAAAGCTAAACTTAGGGTATCTTTATTTTTTATATGAAAGTGAAGAGAAGCGACAAATGTAAAGAAAATCAAAAAAAACAAATAATACCCCCCCAAGCCATGGATCACATTTCTTAAATAGAGAGAAACATATCGTTTCCAATCTGCTTTGATTAATTGCCAAGCCATGTGATTAAGTAGGTTATCTTTTACATTCCAATCGTTAATGTGGTTGTTTGATAATGCTGGGGATAATGAATGCCAACAGACATTATTATAATTCATATAAAAATGATTAAATTCAGGATGTTGATTTTTCGACCAGCGTTCGCTTGCGTTACATCGTTTTTCTTTCATATAGATTTGAGCCTCTTTGAATATGCTGGCTTCTGTTTTATCTTTAAAAATGTGAAGGTCTTCTTCCGAAGATAAATATAGCGGCATGGTTATCAATTGAAACCCAACGAAAGGAACTGGGGTAAATTTATCATTATAATAATAATGATACGAGCGCTCTAATAGATTAGTGCCAATGATGGAAAGTAATAGAGTAAGCGCAAAATAATTTTTTAAGCGATGACCTTCTCTTGGTTCTTCCCCTAGTTCTTTTCTTGGCTCTTTCCTTGGTTCTTTCTCCCAGAATAAAATTATGTATACATAAGCAATAAAACCCACCACGTATAAAAATAAATATTGCCGCCGAGTCAGAATGAGAAGACTCGTGAAAAGCACAAAGAAAAATAACGCCTTCATATTTTTCCGTAAAAGTCCCTTAAAGAAGGCTTGCATGGCAAGCAAAAACAAAGGGTAGGCTAATCCTTCACTCAACAGAGTATTGCCAAATAAAAAACCGTATGGGGTTAAATGTAGTAAAAAAAGTATAATAAAAACGATATTGTTAAATTTAAATATGTCTTGAAGCGTTCTTACCATGCGATAACAAGCAAAAAAACCAAGAAATAATTGAATGATGGCTAAAGGGGAATAATTTTGACTACCAAACATTGATTTAATAAAATCAATAAACAAGGGATAGAGCGGAGATCGAATGATACTTTTTAAAATATAATCCGAGCTATCTGAACTCATGATTGTTCCTAGCGAACCAAAAACTATCATGAAAACACTGAAGATAGCTAAAATATAAAGATTTTGTGAACTTTTAAGTTTATCCATTTATTTTCTCCAGCAAAGCATTCTTTTTCAATGGTTGCACGATATATTTTGAAATCTTCTTTCTGAACCAATTACTTCTAAGCCATAATTGGTAATCACTTTCAAGTGCACGAGTTGAATCAAAGATCATCCCTTCACGCTCTAAATATTCACGGGCTTCTTTCACCCATACGCCTCTTACGATCGCATTTGGAAAATAAGGAATGGGTTGTGGAGAGTCTTTATCAATACTCATCATGGCGACATCAAAACCATTACTTCTTTTTGTACCTTGTAATTCGAATTGCCAAGGAGACTCTCCTGGAACCAGTATTTCGTTCAAGAAGGATTTTTTCCATATCGCGACTTGAAGTGAAGTTCTGTAATTTGATCCTTTTTCAATGAAGCCAATGTTTTGATGATTTAAACAAGGCCTATCCGGGGGGGGATTTGCCATTAAACGCAGATAGCCTGCTTGCTCAGCCTTCATGAGTTGAAAGAGTTCTTGAAGCAAATTTTGATCAACAGGGCCCGTCAATGGAAAGTCCTCAAGAATAATCAAGACATAATCTTCGGGAATGGTTTGTAGTGCTATCTGAATATTATGAGACCAGCTAATTTCTTCTCCCACTAAAATGGGTACAATCCGTGGATCGGCATAGCGTTCGGCATTGCTCAGTAAATAGACTGTTTGAGAAACTTCTGGCCAATATTTAAAAAACAATTTAAAAAAATAAGGCCAGGTATCACTGAACTTATCATGAGAAGGAATTAAAACTGCTAAATTATCTAGGTGATTGTTTAGCATAAAAAAACCTCTCACAAAAACGCACGATGGCTGCCGGTAACCAAATTATCATGATTAATATTCTAGACACACTGGGATAAATCACATTGAACATGACATGGATGGGTTCATTGGAAAACCTGACATACTGAAAAGCATATTTTAAAAAAGCAAATGGATTATTCCAAATCCAATTTATATCGTTGTTTAATACCCATCGATAAAATATGAGTCTCGCCTGGCGAGAGTGTGTCTCCGATAACGAAGCAGTTAAGGTTTTTTCTTGGAAGTTCTTCTCTTGGAAAGCTTTTTCTTCGAAGGTTTTATCCTGAAGGGTATTCTGCTCTAAAGTCCGATTTTGGACCGAATTCATATCATTTATATAATAAATTCGCAAAATTTCATTCACGAAGCGAATTTTATATTTTTTTGCTATCGCATGCCAGATAATACTCTCAGGGATAAATTTAAGTTTTTTGATTTCTGGGAAAGGATACTCCCTCAATACTTCTGTTCTATGAAAACCCCATTTTTCCCCCTTTAAACCATATTTATAAAGCATCTCACAAGAATCTGAATCCATTTTTTGTTGTGGGAAAGGCTTGCCTACCAACCTCCCCTCTTGGTCTTTGCAGAGCACACAAACGCCCGTAAATCGCTGTTTATCCGGAATTTCATCCCACAATTGTTTCAATCTTTCTAAGGCATTCGGCACACAGGCATCATCTGAATCTAATGGGGAAAATAATTCTCCTCTTGCTTCTTTCACAGCTCTATTAAAAGCAATATGTTTCCCCTGATTTTCTTGATACAGATAGCGGATTGGAAAAGGAGAATCCGCTTGCCACTTTTGAATAAGGGTTTGAGTTTCATCCTTTGAACCATCATCGATGATTAGCCACTCAAAATTCTGGAACGTTTGTTTTAATAAAGACTCGTACACTCGAGGTAACGTATTTGCTCGATTGTAGGTGGGTGTAAAAATAGTGAACAGCGGAGGGGAAGACTGATTCATTGTCACTGTTTCAACCTCGTCCGATCTGCCGTCTCACAACTTCTTAAATAATATTTGAAAATAACAAAAGGATCCCAAAAAAACGCGATAAACAATGCAGCCGCTGTAGAAACTATTTTTTTTTCTCTTAATAAAGTTCCACCCACCTGTAGCCACATATTCGCTATAATTGCTCTCTTTTTCAAAAAACCCAGCTGATTGAATGTGCTCATATGATTCTTTATGAACAGCGGAACACTTCGCTTTAGCGCATCCCCCTGGCGCCCACGCTGATTATAAATGGTGGCCAATAATTCATGAATAACCCCAATGCGACCCACCTGCCTATACCTTAAGAGCCAGTCCCAATCTTCTAATCTTGATAGTTTTTCATCGAATAAACCCACCTGATCAAAAATATCCCGGTTTGCTAATAGGGTAGATCCTGGACTCAGATCACATCCTTCATAGATGGATTGATTAATATCTCGGTGATGCAATAATCTATTTTCTATGACTTTCTTGTCATCTAAAATGTTTAAGGTAAAGCCTGTGCAAACCATCTGGATTTCCTCACTGGATTTCTTTAAAAATTCCAGCTGCCGTTCAAGTTTGTGCGGTGCCCATTCATCATCTGAATCTAGAAAAGCAATATATTGTCCTTTTGCTACTTTAATACCCGTATTTCTGGCAGCTGCAGCGCCATTATTGGTCGCATGTTGAATGAGAGATAGTGAGGACGAAAAAGAAAGTGCATTCGATTTCGTTTTCATTGTATCATGCAATGCTTTTACTACATCCACAGTAGTATCAGTTGAGGCATCATCTACAATAATAATCTCGTGAACGGGATGGGTTTGTTTGAGTATACTTTGTATCGCTCTACCTATCGTCGCTGCTCTATTATATGCTGGAATTATCACCGAAACTGTTAATTCTTCCGCCGTTGTTTCTTCAGTCGCTGTTCCTTCAGCCGCTGTTTTTTTAGCCATCATTTCTTGAATTTTTGTTTCTTGAACCGATGATTCTTGAACCGATGATTCTTGAACAGTAGTTTCTTGCTTACTTCCCATTGGTTTTCCGGTGTTTTAAGAGTTGATGCATGTACCGAGGTAAAAAGTAAATATCAAATTTTATTCCTTTCGCTATCATTTTAAAGGCTTGTTGGACAGAACCTTGACGAAAGGATTGCTTCACAGCATACCCCGCCATCCAATTATGCCAATTCCGACAGGCGATACGTATTTCGTGCGGCATATTCAAATCATCATGGTATCTTCTAATAATATCCAAATATTCTGGATGCAAATCTGGTAATTTAGACTCAATCGTATTAAAAGTTAAAGAAGAGGGGTGCTGCCTATATTGATAGATAGTCGAATTGATTGTGTGTGTTTTTATCAAAGCAAGATAAGCTCTCAATAGAAATTCTCGATCGGCTGCGATTTTATAGCGAATATCATACAATCCTATTTTTTCATAGACAGATTTTCTGAAAAATCGGGCATTGATGATAGGCATTCCCATGGTAATGTTGTCGAGGCTCAAGCTTTTCAGCTTTTCAGATTCATATCGTTGGATAATGGTTGTGGTTTTTTGCTGTGTCTCAAAAATCAACGCTCCCCCACAAACAGAATCGCATTCGGGTGCCGTTTCAAAAGCATGCACTATTTCTTTAAAACAATGGGGGGTAAAGCGATCGTCGCTGTTCAAATGACCAATGATGTTGCCTTTCGCCAGTCGAATGCCTTTATTTAAACCATCATAGAGATTCTTATCAGGCTCTGACAATACTTTCAAATGAGGATACTTTTTTAAGATTGCAAGGGTATTATCTGTTGATCCACCATCGACAATAATATGTTCTACATGCGGATAGTTTTGCTGAAGTACACTTTCTATCGCTTCCTCTATCATATGGCCCCGATTTAAACAGGGAGTGACGATCGAAACCAAAGGTGATGGATGATTCATGACTTATGTTTCATCACTTATGATTATCACTTTATAGATTCCAGGCTTTTAGCGCTTTCGCGACACTGTTCATTTCGTCAGAAGAGAGATAGGGATTCATAGGTAAGCTTAAAATTTCTTTTGCATATTGTTCTGTAACGGTAAGCGGCATATGAATAGGATATTTATTTTTATAAGCCGTTTGCAAATGCACCGGAATCGGATAATGAACGGCGGTTTGTATCTGATTATTTTCAAGCCAATTTTGCAAGGATTTTCTATATTTGGTTCTAATCACATATTGATGAAACACATGTTCTGAAACGGGCACTCGCGTTCTGAATGGATAGGTTATTTTTGGATTTTTTGAATCATCATAAATTGCTGCGATCTGTTGTCTTGTACGATTGTACCCCTCAAGTTTCTTCAAAAGCACATTTAATATAGCTGCTTGCATTTCATCCATTCTGGAATTGACACCCGATATTAAACTATTATTTCGCTCTCGCCAACCATATTGCTTCAAGCATCTCAGTTTTTCAGATAATTCCGAATTCATTGTTGCTATTGCGCCACCATCGCCAAAGGCGCCTAGATTTTTGGTAGGGTAAAAACTAAATGCTGCAAGATGTCCGAAACTTCCCGCATTTTTGCCATTAAATTTCGCACCATGCGCCTGTGCACAATCCTCGATCACATAAAAACTATGTCGATCGGAGAGATCCATCAACGCTGGCATATCAGCCATCTGTCCATAGATATGAACAGGAACGACGGCTTTAGGAGGCTTATCTATATTTTTAATCATAGTTTCCAGATGGTTTGGGCACAGTGTCATTGTATTCGGATCAATGTCGACAAAAACAGGTATTGCGCCAATGCGTTCAATGGCTGAAACAGTTGCTACTGCGGTGTGAGACACTGTTGCAACCCTATCGCCATAGCCAACACCACAGGCTCTCAGTGAAAGTTCAACGGCATCTGTACCATTCGCAACGGATACCACATGCGGAATTTTGGTCCATTCTGAAAATTCCTTTTCAAATGCTTCCACATGACGACCCAAAATATACCATCCGCTTTCTAATACATCTTTGATAGCCTTATCAATTTCATCTTTATTGTGTTGATAAATTGCCTTTAAATCGACTTGCAAAATTGGCTTCATAAATAACCTGGTAAATGTTGTTGATAATAGTTCAAAGTGAAAGAAAGGCCCGTTCTTAAATCAATGTTCGGAGACCATGCGATGGCGCTTTTCAACTTTTGAGAATCTAAATAAATATCTCCAATTTCAATCGGTTTTCTATCTTGAGGATAAGATTTGATATGATACAGCACTTTTTTCCTGGCAGATTCCGTAAGAATTTTAGCCAGATCATTTAGGCTCACGCTCTCGTTCCCACCGATATTATACGTTTCACCGATAGTATTGCTGGAAAGAGCGGCTAATAAAATTGCATCGCATAGATCATCTACATAAATCAGATCCCGCTTTTGCTCACCCCCCCAGATTTCAAACGGCTTGTCCTCTAAAATCGATCGAAGCCAAGCACCTAAAAACATTTGCTTTGAATCTTTCACCCGAAGACCTGGACCATATACATTACTCAATCTTAAAATGGTTGTCGGTATTTTATGATATTTATAGTAAAGATTGACATAGTTTTCGCTCGTAAGCTTATGGATCCCATTGATATCTAAAGGGTTAACCGGATGCTGTTCATCGACTGGAAGATAAGTCGGAGATCCGTATAATTGGCGTGTACTGGTATATATCACTCGAATTTTAGGATGATGCTCGCGGCAAAATTCTAATAAGTTCAATGTTGCTTCCACATTTTGTTTGAGATCGATGAGCGGGGAGATCATGGAATCCATGTGGCCCGTCAAGCCTGCAAGGTGAAACAAATATTCACAATCACCGACAATGGCAGATAGTTCTATCGCATTTTGGACACAAGATTGAATATCTTTATTAAGAAAATGTATTTTCTTAATAATCGACATAATGTTATATAAGTTACCTCCTCCTTGAGGATGGAGATTATCAATGATAATAGGTTTTGCCCCATAATCGACAAGTTTTTTGGCAAGCCTTGATCCAATAAAACCGGCCCCACCAGTGATTAAAACTGTTGAACCGTTATATTTTGAAAATGTCATATTTTTTCCATGGTGGCATTTGTCATCTCTATAGCATCTTTAGACACCTTTTCTTTAATCTTTTGCTCAATAAACCATTGGATGGTATTCTTTAACCCATCTTCTAACGAATATGTTGCGAAGAAACCCAGTTTATTTTTTATTTTTGAGCCATTAATCGCATATCTAAAATCATGACCTTTTCGATCGGTCACAAAAGTAATTAAGTTTTTATTTTTTTTACTTGTTGAGCAAGGTGCTTTCGGGAATATTTTTTTGAAATCAGAATTTTCAATAAAAATTTGTTCAATCAAGGTACAAATGTTATGAACAAGATCTAAATTATTAATTTCTGTTCCACCTCCAATATTGTAGGTTTCACCGATTTTACCTTTCGATAAAATTTTATCAATGGCAACGCAATGATCTTCCACATAGAGCCAATCACGAATATTCTGTCCATTTCCGTAAATCGGTAACGGTAAGCCCTCGAGTATGTTATTTATTATCAGCGGAATCATTTTCTCTTGATTTTGAAATGGTCCATAATTATTAGAACAATGGCTGATGGTAATAGGTAAGCCGTAGGTAACATTATAGGCTCTCACAAAGTGATCACTTGCCGCTTTACTCGCAGAATAGGGAGAATTTGGCTCAAATCTTGATAATTCTGTAAATTCAGGATCGGATTCATTCAGCGAACCATACACTTCATCGGTTGAAATGTGATGAAAATGAATCTTGTTATTTTTGGCTGCCATGACACTTAATACAGCTTTTAGCAAGGTGTGCGTCCCTAATATATTAGTTTTAATGAAAATATCGGGTTCCAGGATGGATCTATCAACATGCGATTCCGCGGCAAAATGAATCACCTTTGATACTTGATACTGATTTAAAACATTTAAAACGAGATCGCTATCTGTAATACAACCTTTTATAAACAGAAGATTATCACAAACTAAATCAGCAATATTTTGATAATTGCCAGCATAGGTAAGTGCATCCAAAATAATAATACGCTCTTGTGGATAATGTTTTTGCCAATATCGTACAAAATTCGTACCAATAAAACCTGCACCTCCAGTAATGAGCAATGTCATAGTTAACCTTTAATCTCAGGTAAAATTGTTTCCAAATAATGTCCATATTCTGAACCATTATAAAATTTAATTTGTTTTTGATATTCTACTCGACTGATGTATTTTTTACGCAGAGCAATTTCTTCTAAACAAGCAATTTTAAACCGTTGCCGTGTTTCGATGGTACGAACAAATTCACTGGCGGACAATAAAGAAGCGGGTGTGCCTGTATCAAACCAAGCAAGTCCCCTACCCATTTTCTCAACATGCAATTGATTTTGCGCCAGATAGATATTATTCAAATCGGTGATTTCAATTTCACCTCGTTTTGAGGGTTTTAATGACTTCGCATATTTCACGACTTCTTTATCATAGAAATAGAGACCCGTCACAGCCCAATTTGACGGAGAGGATGTGGGTTTTTCAATCAGTCGAATAGGCTTATCATCGTCATCAAATTCACAAATACCATATCTTTCTGGATCCGGTACAAATGAAGCAAAAGTATAAGCACCTTGCTCTATCTTTGATGCCTCTATGATACGATGACTCAAGGCATCCCCAAAAAATACATTATCGCCCAAGATCAATGCGCAAGAAGAATCTGCTAGAAACGCTTCTCCAATAATAAAAGCATCCGCCAACCCTTTCGGTTGTTCTTGCGTCGCGTAATTTATATTTATTCCCCATTGAGAACCATCTTGTAGTAATTCTTTAAACAAATATTGGGTTTCTCCTGTGGTAATGATAAGTATGTCTCGAATTCCTCCCAACATTAATGTGCTTAATGGGTAATAAATCATTGGCTTATCATAAATTGGTAATATTTGTTTACTGATGACTTGAGTAGAGGGGTAAAGCCGTGTCCCTTTACCTCCCGCGAGAATAATGCCTTTCATCCGATAAGCTCCAATTCATTTCCCAATGGTTTTCTTGCAATTAATACATTATCAAGCGTATCGCCATATTTACTTTTAAAGTAAGTCACAAATAGACCAAGCCATGATACGGGTGCAAACAAAAAGCATATTAATCTTTTCAGAATTTTTGGACTGTCGATAAGATAATGATGCAATAAAGTATCCACCGATCTTTGGATAAAGGTTGATATAAATCCTGTTGTCGGATATATATTCAGAACTTCAAATCCCACGGTCTCTGATAAATAATGTAATCCATATTTCGTGTATCGATAATAATCATGCGGTTCATGATGAAGTCCCCATGTTTGTGGGGTAGTGAGAATTAGAATGCCACCCGGCTTTAACACACGAAAGGCCTCATTCATAAAATCTTGCGGCCTGGGTATATGTTCTAAAACCTCATTTGAAATAACGGTATCGATCACACTTGATTTAATTGGAAGCAACATCCCATCTCCTTGAATATCAACATTGTAGTTTTTTGCTATGTCCAATGCAATATAATCACTAATATCATAGACTTTCTGATAAGGTTTCCCTCCACTACCAATATCCAAAAGCACCCCTCTAGCAAGATGCGCTTGTTTCAACATCACTTTCTTCAATGATAATTGTGAGATCATCAATGGATTAACTAGATCATTAATTGTATCCCGTAATTTTTTCAAATAAGGGATTTTCTTTGCGTAAGATTTCAGACACATAATATATCTCTTGGAGACAAGAAATTTCTGTAGGAGAATTTTTTTGTGGGCATCCCAAAACGCGGCAAAGTTCTATTCTGTAGTTTATTATGCGTTATTTTCACTTGATGAATATAATGTGAATATATTCTTCGACGAAGTATCGGATTTATTTCAACAGAGTACTCACAAAGGCCTAAACAATAAACACGATTTATTAATCGTGACAGACTATGGAAATGATATAAAATAAGCGGTTCATTATTAATTAGAATGCAATCTTTTTCTAGGGTTAATGATGCACATTCAAGATTCCAAGGACCCGCATTCACGCCAAAATGGTCAATAATTTTAACATTTTCGTATCTTGTCGGCCACGCATCTAAATACTTCTGATCCCCAAATCTATCTCCCTCTAAATAGGCATGACACCAATTCAAACAGTCGGTTCTCCAATCTTCGAGGCAACACATCCCATTATAATCACGCTTAAATGAAACCCAACCAACATTATAGACTCCATATTTTTCATGATCCTTTTTTGTTGTTGGAAATCGATGGGGCGTTATTGCAATAGATGCTCCTTGTAAGATATCTAAAAAATAAATCGGGGTGGAAAAGAAGTAGGTATCTGCATCTAAGTAGGTTAAAAACTTAACATTTTGATATTGGTTAAAGATATAATAACCAAAGCTCGCTGTACAAGTGAAATAATATTCAATCTTTGAACGACTATTTTTTACACTCAAAAGTTCAGGATCGGCTTTTTCTAAATCAGAAAGCGGAACGAGAATCATTTTTGGGCATTGCATTTGATTTAGTATTTGATAAGTTTGTGCATCCAAACAAAGCACATATAAGACAAAATTATCTGTATATCTGCTCAAGGATTGATACATTGCCAATCCTCGGCAAAGATAATTTTTATCAAAATAGGTATAAAAGTTATGAATCATTGCGTTTTAAAACAAATCCTTGATATACAATTGACTTACCATCCAAACAGACTACATCTTCTGGCACGGGCCATTGTGCAATCAATTGATACTTTTTAAGTAGTTTAGACATCCATTTTGATTTTGAAAAAAACCACGCAGGCATAGAACCCCCGTGCAGTTGTTCTGGAACCACTTGAAGGGTTAACCGATCTTTTTCTTCATCAATAAAAGGCACTCGATTTAATATGAGTGCTCCTGCGTTCAAACCTATGAGCGTCTCTAGCATTTTCATAGGATCTTCTAGATATTGTAAGGAACAACTCGCCAAAACAATATCAATCCTTACGTTCTTACATTCTTCAATATTAGAAATAAATTTGAGCTTATTATCAGCTAAGTTTTGTTGACCTTTCGAAGACATCAAGGATGTTTCACACACTATCCAATTCTTAATTGTATCTCGCCTCAACAAATTGATGATGGAAAAATAGTGCGCCCCGAGTGCCCCACCAAAATCCAATATCGTAAGACCGTCTTCCATTGAATTCTGAGCAATATAAAGCGCTGCCAACAATTGTTGATATCTGGCATTTAATTGGTGATTTTGTTCTCGAGTTTTAATACCTTGCAACGTTTGATGATAAACATATTCAATGATTTCATTCTTTTCATAGCCTTCAGTAAATTTTAATACTTCCTCATAATTTTTATAGTTACCAAAAAAACCACATTTTTCAGGCAAAAACTTTAATTTTACTCGGCTGGCACAGGAATAGATGATGGGCGGGACTAAATTTCGTAAAGCTTTTTTTAACAAGTTTTCCTTCCTCTCATTTCCATTAATTTATGTTCAAATATTTCGCTGAGTTCTTCCGTGCGTTTCCTATAAGTGTGTTCACATAAAGTTCTCATCTGACCACTTTTGGCAATCGCTTCTCTTTCATCATTCCGTTGGAGATACTTTTGTATTTTGATAGCACAGTCTTCGGGTGTAGAATATGTTACAATTTCTTTATTTAGTTCAAATAGGTCAGAAATGTTATCTTTGTCATCTGTTAATAACATTGCCCCACATCCAGTCGCTTCGAATAGCCGCATATTATTCGCATAATTCTCAGATAAATCGATATGGATATTGATGGCTATTTTTGCTCGTAACAATATACGATACATATCAATGCCCCATGCCTCACCGTTATAACGCCCATAAATTGGTGAACTTTTATGTAAATTATGCAGCGAACCCCAAATTTGAATCTCCGTTTTTTGACAAAGATATTCCAATAATTTAACTCTATTTTTATGAGCGCTCGTAATATTACCAATAAACACAATGGGCAGATCTCTTTCGACGGGTAACATGCCCTCAAGAATTCTGGCATCAAATGCAAGCTTTGAATAATATGAATCAATTCCCATTTTTTTAAAATTACTCACCATATTTGGTAAGCTAGAAATTAATAAATCATAACCTAATAAATCTTCATCTTTCGGTAAGGCAGAAGCAATTTGGCCGACAATCAATGGTTTCTTTGATTTATTCAAAATTAGGTGATGAAGGGGAACTTCTACCATTGGTTGATTTAATATAATGTCTGGCGAAAATGATTGGATCTGGGCGTTAAGAATTGTATATAGATAGGGTGTTAAAGGAAACTTGGACAAAAATAATCTAGAGCGAATTGAATTACCCAATCTTGTATTGAAAGCCAAATGAATGAATTGTTTGTATTTCAATTGAAAGATCTGGTTTTTTATTCCTTCTTTGGCCCACTGTGACTGTAAATAATAATTGTTAAAATGAACATCAATAGCCATATGCCCTAACAGATTAAAATTATATGAATAAAAATCCGAACTGCCAAATAGGCTTTGATTACGCACCTCCATTTGTTCATCGTATGGACAGTTAGATAATCCTGGGTTTGACCGGTATAAAACCCTTAGGAAACTTAAGTAATCCGTATTAATAATAAATATTTTCATGCTTATAATTTAAACTGAACCCCAATTTATCTCAGAAGAAAAAATTTTTCGATATCCATGTGCAAGTTCCGATTATGCATTGGCAAGTTCCTTAAATTCGTTTGAGGACCGTAACAAATCACCAAACTTCCCTTGCGCAATCAATTTTCCACGAGACAAATATATGATTTGATCACAATTTTTGATAGTGGATAGCCTATGTGCAATAACAATAACAGTTTTAATACCAGATAACTCCGAAATTGCATCACTTATTTCTTTTTCAGTTTGATTATCCAAAGATGACGTCGCCTCGTCAAATATAAGCACATCTGGATTTCGATACAATGCTCTCGCAATAGAAACGCGTTGTCTCTGACCACCCGATAACAATATACCTTGTTCACCTATCACTGTTTCAATACCATTTGGTAATTCTTGCACCACACTCTGTAGTTGCGCCAATTCAATAGATTTATAAACTTTTTCGACATCGATCTCGGGATCTGGTATTCCAAAAGCAATATTTCGCTTTAAGGTATCATCTAGCAAATATATCATTTGGGGAACATAGCCTATACTGGCTTGCCAAGATTTAAAATTATTAAATAAATCTTGATCATCTACTGCCACTGAACCCTCTCCCGGTTGTAAAAGACCAAGTAAAATATCTAGTAATGTACTCTTACCTGCGCCTGTGGCGCCCACTATGCCAAACGATTGTCCCTTTGCGATTTCAAAAGAAATATTTTCTAAAGCTGGTTTATGACTGCTCGGATAAATATAGGTGACATTTTTAACTTTAATCATATTTTCAAATTTTATTTTACTAAAATTCCCTACCATATTTTTGGTGGTCTCTGTTTTGAGAATACCAAAGATGCGATCTATATATGAACTTCCATACCTTATGCTTTGAATACTTCCGAGAATTCGCGTGATTGAAGGCAGTATTCGAAATCCTGAGTATGCATATAATCCTAGTATAGGAATAATATTTTCATTCTCTTTCACGGTAAAAAAGATAGAGACCAACAATATCATTGCACAAGCAAAAAGAAATTCTAATGCAACTTTAGGAAATTGTTGCAAAATCTCATGTTTATGACTTATTTTTGCTAATGCCAATTGCTTCATAAAATGTTCTTTATAGAATACATTTTCTTTGTGATATATTTTAACATCTTTTATTGATCCAATTGATTGCAAAAGATTTTGATCAATCTTATAATTTAGGTTATGTATCTCTTTCCCCCACCTTCTTATGATCTTTTTTGTAGTTTTTAGGGTAATTATCATCAATAAACCAACCAAAAATAAAGCTGAAATTGTAGCGGTTGGCGCTTTTAAAATCATAATGGCCAACACAGATGCAATTATTAAGGATTCCGCTATAATAACGATAAGTGAGCCTATGATCTGAGAACATACAACTTTTGAACCGTAGGTGATGTTATGAACCAATTCGGCTGAATTTTTACTTAAGAAAAATTCATATGGCTCTGATAAATATTTCCTCATTAGGCTAGTAGAAACTTCCGTATTTAAAAAATGAGGAATTTTACTCTGATAATAGGCGACCATGATAGAAATTGCTATTTTTGAAAAATAGATCATCAAAAGCATACCCGAAAATAGAAAATATAATTCTTTGCTACTTTTCAACGACAAGATGCTTCCTATTCTTACAATAAAACCATATTGATTAATTGCTTCAAAATTTTCAGTTATTCTTATTAAAGTTAAAATCATTATAGCTACTAGGGATTCAAGCATTGCCGTTAAAAAAATGCCAAAAATTAAAATTAGCCATTGATGTTTCTTTCGATAATCAATTAATTGGAGTATTTTGAAAATTGTTTTCATATTTGAAGCATTAGCTACTTTTGACTTAACTCTTCTCAAGATTTCTCTTCATCAAGAGCAATCTTAATCCACGGCTACCGCAGTCCGGGTGAAATAACGCCACAGACTATAAAAAAGTTCAAATGCAATGTATAATATTTGTCGTAATAAATTAAGCCACTTCAGCTACAGCATGAAGCGATACAGCTAATTTTACATTGCGGCCCATTAATGTTAACAGTAATTCAACACGTTCATGATCTGCCATTTTTTCATATATGGCCGTTTGACCCACAAAAGCACCTTCCAATATTTCTAAGATGGCACCTTTCTTAAAAATTTCTAGACTAGATAAAGGCACCGCTTCTTTCTCATCAGCACGCGTTTTAAGTGCTTCGATTATGCCTTCTGGTACAGCAATAGGACACCCCATTGAGCGCAAAATGTACGCTACCCCGCGCGTGGAATCTACAGATAACCAACGATCCACGGCTACGTCTAACATGACAAATAAATATCTTGGAAAAAGCGATGATAAAACAACATCCATTTTTCTCGCATGTTTTCTCACCTTGTTATAACGAGGTAAAAATGTCTCATAACCTTGTGCAATCAGATTTTGAAATGCAATCTCTTCCCCACGAGGTAAGGTGTGAACCACGTACCACTGCTTCATACCATCTCTCCACGAATTTTAGATCGTGAAATATGTAATAAGGGAAAAGTCAATATTCGTTCTTCAGTCAAAATTTTTGTTAATGAATCAAAAGTCTTTTGGGGATGGATGACCTCAGTAATAATAACTGCATCATAATTCTTCAGGAGGGAGGTGTTATCCATTTCTACAACCTCTACATCACTTACCCACGAAGCCTTGGAAACGAGAATGGCGATGCTTGCGAGATCGCCTGATCCAACAAACGCAATCTTTTGCCAATTATTTTGTTTACAGAATTCAAGCAACTCTAAACATTGCGCTTGCGCATCTCTGAAAAAACCAAAAGATGAATAAATGTACTTTGCTGCCAATTGTGTCTTTTCGATAAATCCCTTGGGGGTAACGTAATACGCGTATCGACGCGTTGGGATCTGTTGAACTTTAATCCAACCCTTTTGAATACATCGTTTTAAATAGGTATTCACTAAGCCTGTCGCTACACCAAACCGCATAGAAAGCGCTCTTTGTGTTGTTTGTGGCTCATTTTCGATGTGGGTCATAATGCCTAATACAAGTTTATGTTCTAATGTTTCTTTTGACTCTTGAAGTAAAGCCATTAACTTATTTTCCTCAGCATAAAACGTTGTTCAATCTGTGAACTTGCGACAGTGTTCATGGCGTGAATCATATAACACCGTTTATGAAAAAGAAAGGAATTTTAATGATATTTTAAAGTTGATTTTCTAAATCATAGCACTTTTCCAAGACTTTACTTTGTTTGCTTTAGAGAACCAGATTATTATTTTAGGTGTCGGGTGAATTTTATATAACTGACATTGAATATGTTAATAATTGACATTGACTTTATGTAATGATACTCTCCCTTATTATAAAAGCTTGAGAAAGAATGTCACAGGATTTTTTCTCAAAAGCGCCTTAAAATCAAAGGAAAATAAGCTTATGAAATCATATACTAAAAGCACACTTATTTCATATGCAGCATTATTCTCCGTATGCATTTGGCCTTTTTTAAACATATTAAATCAAAATAAACTGAGTTTGTACAATGTCTCATCTATTCTCTGGCAAACCTGTATCATTCTTCTTTTTACTATCATAGTTTGTAGTTTAAGTTACCTCATAAGTTTAAAGTTTAAAATTTCACAAATAAGATTGAATATATTATTAATTATTGCTTTAATCTTTTCATTTTCCTACTCAAATCTAGCAACTACTTTAGGCGTAAAATTTTTCCCTCATACTGTTTTTACTTATAAAATCTCATTTAATGTATGCTGGATACTGCTCTTATTTGGCGTTTGTTTTTTAGTATGGCGTAATTCAAAATCTAAACTCTTACAGCAGGTGTTGTTGTTCGTTAGCTTTGCATTACCTTTTATACCGATTACTCAAGTTTTCAGCTACTATATAAAACAAGCTTTTGTTTCAGAGGGAAATAAAATTTTTAGCCAAAACGAGGCTGAACAATTTATATTCCAGCATCATAATAATGTTTATTTTTTAATGCTGGATGCTTATGCGCGACATGACATATTAAAACAACAATTGAATTTTCAAAATCAGAATTTCCTGGATAAACTCGTTGAAAAAGGTTTTTTTGTTGCCAATAAAAGTGTCTCAAATTATCACTTTACTAGAGCATCTTTAAGTTCGATGTTTAACATGGATTATCATAAGAACACTCAATTGGGTGTTGAAGAACAAAAGTTCACTATCCCATTTCAGGGAAGAAATAGATTGATTGACGCTTTTCGCGCAAATGGTTACAAGTACATTGCAGCACCTTCTGGGATTTGGTCCCAGATAGATTGTTCTGGTGTTGAAGATTTATGCATTAAACCTTATATTAACTTAGAACTTATAAATCTGGTTTTAGAATTAACTCCCTTTAAGAGAATTTTAGATCGTTTTAGAGGACACTTCTATACGGATTTTGATGATTTAGAAAAAGCAATCATTGCTTTTCCTAACCAACCGAAGTTCATCTTTGCACATTTTGCCCAAATTCATGACGGCATTTATGATGCTGATTGTAATTTCAAAAACGGCGCCGGACATCCGATTTTATGTTGCCCTGATAGAACGAAAGATTATACGAATTCTATAAATTGTTTTAATAATAAACTACTTTTATTTATCGATAAAGTACTTGCCGTGGATCCTAATGCCATAATTATCTTGCAAGCTGATCATGGTCCCACCATTGTTGCAGAAAACGATCCAAGCGCTTGTGAATTTTGGACCAAAAATTATGGATCTTTACAAATAAATTCAAGAAAAGAATATGAAAATTTGTACGGGGTTCTATCTGCCATGCGCATACCAGCGTCGTTAAACAAACAACAATTACTGTATGATTCCATTTCTCCAGTTAATATTTTTAGAGCGGTATTTGCTTACCTTCAAGAAAAAAATCCTTCATACATAGAAGATAAATCTTATCTTTTATTTAATGATCAAGCAAACAATGGTTACTTAGTAACAAAGAACCTGAGTGAATTTAGAAATTCAGAAATAAGGAAAAAGGAATGAACATGATCCATAAACTCGTATTCACTTTATTTTTATTTTTTTTACCGCTTTCTAATGCATATGCTTACCTAGATGCTGGGTCTGGCAGTTTGTTGTTACAACTCCTATTTGGCGGAGTTGCAGGCGGGCTTGCCATTATTAAACTCTATTGGAATCAAATTAAAGAGAAAATTTTTGGCTGTAAAAAACAGACTACAACCGAGATGGATTCAATAGATACCTTGGGTTCCCCCAACGAAGAGAAGTAAAAATAATAATGACTGTTGTTCAACCGATCGAAATACCAAAAAGCACTCTTTCTTATTGTGAGGGATCTTTTCGTGATCCAGAGGGTCGAGTATTTGAATACATGGGAAGGATATTTCGGACGACAGAAAAAACTGCTTTAAATCGAATGAGAGGATTGCTCAAAGCAAATTTTTTTCAAGAGTTAATTCAAGAGGGATTGATTATACCCACCGATATCCTTTCAACATCATCACTCGGTCTTTCTTCAGAACAATTCGGTATAGAAATCTTAGAACATGAAAAAATTACTTTGATAACGCTTCCCTATGAATGGTCGTTTGATATGTTAAAGGAAGCAGCCCTCAATCATTTAAAGATATTAAAATGCGGGTTAGAAAATGGTTATATTTTAAAGGATGGCACCGCTTTCAACATGATGTATCGAAATGGAAAAATGTGTTTTATTGACATACTTTCCTTTGATAATTATCACGAGGGTCAGCCATGGGATGGCTATGGACAGTTTTGTCAAGAATTTTTAGTCCCACTGATGTTAAGCACTTATAAAAATATTGAATTTCAACCTTGGTGGCGAGGCACTTCAAAAGGAATTCCTATTGCTAACTTTGCTAAATTATTAAATTTTACAGATTATTTTAAACCGGGAATATTTAAACATATTATTTTGCAACACCTATTAAGTCAATCTTTTTCTCATAAAAAACCTGCCTTAGAAAGCACTCTAAAAAATAAATTATCAAAACAAGTTTTAATGAATTTAATAAACAATCTTGAGAATATCATACAGAAACTTAAATATTTTAATAAAAGAACTCCTTGGATTAATTATGTAAAAGACAATAGTTATCTTATATCAGAACAAAACATTAAAGAAGCATTTGTAGAAAATGGTATAAAACAAATAACCCCAAAATGCATTGTTGATCTTGGTGCTAACACAGGCTATTATTCAAAACTTGCGGCAAAAGAATGCAAAAATGTCATCAGTATAGATTTGGATCCTGCTTGTATCAACGACTTATTCTTCAATGTAAAAAAGGAAAATCTCGGAAATAAAATTATCCCATTAATTTCAGATCTGATAAATCCAACCCCACCTCAAGGTTGGGCACTTCAAGAAAGAACTGCCCTATTCGATAGACTGCAATGCGATTTTTTCTTAGCGCTGGCATTAGTACATCATCTCTGTATTGGATCAAACGTCCCTCTCGATTATTTTGTTAAAATGTTAAAAAATATCGCAAATGCTGGGATCGTGGAATGGGTCGATCGAAAAGACAAAATGGTTCAATTTATGTTAAGGAATAGAAAAGATGTTTTTCAAAATTACACTTGGGAAAATTTCAAATCTATTCTTGAACAACACTTCGAATTACTCAATGTCATTGATATCCAAGAGGGGACCAGAAAGATATGCCTCTTGGGAAAAATAAATTAGTAAATTTAATTTTGTAAATTCAATACCGGTATTTTAATTGAGTGATTTACCAAATTTTCAATAGAATCGACAATATAGGTTAACTGTTCCTTATCCAAATACGGATTCATCGGTAAACTCACTACACGCTCCGACAAATGTTCGCAAACCGGTAAATTTTTCTGCGACGCAGTTGGATAATGCGAATAAGCCTTTTGTTGATGCAATGGCTTCACATAATAAATTACAGTTGGAATATCCAGATTTTTTAGATCTTCCATGAAACTTGCTCGATTGATATGCTTCGGCAAACAAATGGTATATTGCGCCCAAACAGATGTTGTATCATTCATCACATGGGGTGTTTGCACAACATTTTTTAATCCTTCGGTATAAAATTTTGCAATTTCATTTCGTTTTATAATTTCTTCTGGAAAAATTTTGAGTTTCTCCAATAAAACAGCAGCTTGAATGGTATCTAAACGTCCATTCATCCCGATTCTCACGTTATCGTATTTATCTTCGCCTTGACCATGCACACGGATACTTTTTATTATTTTCGCAAACGTGTCGTCATTGGTAAAAATAGCACCGCCATCTCCATAACAACCCAGTGGTTTTGCGGGAAAAAAGCTTGTTGTCGCTATATCACCTATCGAACCGACATCCTGTTTTTTGTAAGTAGCACCATAACTTTGTGCTGCATCTGCCATTACCCAGAGTTGATATTGATTGGCGATGGATTGAATACTATCGTAATCTGCGGGTTGGCCGAATAAATCTACCGGGATAATTCCACAGGGTTTAAGACCTAATTTTATCGCAGTCTGAATACCGTTTTCCAAACTTTTTGGATCCATGTTATACGTATCTGGCAGTGAATCGATAAAAATTGGGGTGGCACCCATCCAATCGACCACTTCTGCCGTTGCAGCAAAGGTAAAACTCGGGACAAAAATCGCATGCCCTGGTTTTACATTTTTCACTCGGAGTCCCAACGCCAATGCATCCGTTCCGTTTGAGCAGACAATCGCATGTTTTACATTGCAGAATTTGGCGAGTTCCTTTTCAAGCATTTCGACTTCTGGACCTAGAATATACATGCCGTGTTCGTGGACTCGCTGAATGGCCAGTTCAATAGCGCTTAATACCTTTTGTTGTTGCGTTTTTAAATCAATAAATTGTATTTTTCTCATAGCTTACTTTCCGGTTGGCCTAAGCTGCATTCGTTACATATATAGCACCATCACAATAGAACTTGCGCTTCATTCAGATGCTCTTGTTCAGGACAAAAACATAGCTTAATTAGGCCATAAAGTCAAGATTTTATTATTAGTGTGTTATTATTAGTTAGCTTTAATAATAGAATTGCACCATGTATACATTTTTACCATATATCCTCTTTTATTTATGATATTTTACCGCTAAATCTTTCCCAGAAAATGCAATTCCAATCTTCAAACAATTGCGGACATCTTGAAGCAGTGGAGCCATGTGATATTGATTTTTATCGATTTGTAATAATGCTGCATCGGCTGCTTCTATAAGTGCTTCAGGACCGCCTTTATCGATACTCTTTAATTCCAAAATAATACCCAGTTTATTAGGATCTATTGGAGCTATAATAATATCAAACCTTCCAAATCCTGCTTCTTTATTTGAATCAATTTTGTATTGTTTCAGATCCACACCGGATACAAGGCCAAGCATAAATCCATGGAAAAATTTCTCTGGCTGTTTTCCTTTTACATCATGTACACTAAATATTTGAAGCAGCATTCTTCTTAAATTTTCTTCAAAATTATCAACATTTCCATTCAATAGCTCAGTTAAGAAATAATTAAATACCGTTGCATCATTCACTCCCGACAACCATTCGGCAATAAATACACGATATAAATCCTTTACTTCTTTATTGGGTATTTCTAATTGACATAAAGCCCCCTGCCCCATGTCTTTAATAGAAGTAATTTTTAAATATCCTGCAGTGAGCAATAAGGTCCATAAAGCAGATTCATTATCGTTTAATTGCTCAAATATAATATTTTCATTAATAAATTTTTCTACGTAATCCCCTTGTAGCAAAGATTCAAATTGAATTTTAAAATTTGTACTGGATCGAATTAGAAGATCTTTAATAAGTGCATTGTCACTCGTGTTCACCCAATACGGACTAAACTTTCCATCTTCTTGGATAAAATTAACGATTGACCAGGGATTATAAAGAATTGTATTACCCACTTGATAACCATTATACCAAGTTCTAACCTCTGAAATGAGATTTTCGAAATGCGTTTTTTCAAGTAGTTCATAAACTTCTTCTTCAGTAAAACCAAAATATTGGCCATATCGAGCATTTAATAACGAATATACTTTAAGATTATTTAAACCAGAGAATAAACTTTCTTTAGAAATCCTTAAAATACCCGTTAAAATTGCTTTATTTAGATGAGAATTATCCTTCAACCCGGCTCCGAGAAATTCTCTCATGAAAGTAACCATTTCTTTATAATATCCTTCTAAATAAGCAGTTTGGATAGGCGTATCGTATTCATCGATTAAAATATAGGGTTTTGTGCCATAATGCTGGTGGAGATAAATCGTCAAATCCTGCAGTGAAGCTCTTACATCGGTCTCGGCCGCTTCTCGATTCAATACAAGTTCAAATTGCTTTTTTTGTCGTTCGGTTAATTTAGAATCATCAGATAATAATTGTTCATGCTCTTCATAGGCTTTACTAATTAATCTTACACAATCATCATAAGCCCCCGAAAATGAAATATTTTTAATATCCTTAAAAGTCAAAGAAATGACGGGCGATTTTCCTTGATAGTGCATATATTCTTTATATTCAGAAATTTTTAAATTATTAAATAATACTTTTGTGTCAAAGTTATTTACCTTCTCTGAGAAGAAATGTTGCAACATCGACAGATTCAATGTTTTTCCAAAGCGCCGAGGGCGATTAATCAACATCACTTCGGAAGGATCATCAATAACATCTTTGATGAATAATGATTTATCGATAAAAAGATATGGTTCGCCTCTCGGACCTGTATTGAGGATCAATTTTCTAAAATCACTTATTCCAATGGGTGGACGCATGTTTTTATTCCCATGTTGAAACATCCCGAAAAATTTACGATAACTTTATTCAGTATACTATAATTCCAGTAACACAGGAAGAACTAAATCATTTTCGTCAAGATAGTGAATGGCCATAAGATATTTTAAAGCTTCAATGCCAGTGGAGGCTTCTTCTCCGTCAGTAAAGTTAATTCATTGACCATCACCGATGGTTCTACTTTATCTCGATCCATCCGATTACCTATTAAATTATCTAGCTTTTTATGTATTTTTTGTTCTATTCTAAGTCTTACAATATCATCCGAAACATTTTGAGTTGCCATAACCATTCCCTCTTCATATTTCTCCTATAGAAAAACCTATTCCACGCACCCCTCGTACCTCATACCCAACATTATCCCAATCCCTTAAACCACGTGCTTGGATGACCTCCGGGTCTCCTTTTCAATGCTTCATCCCGAAGTTCAAAGTTAGGAAATTTCTTTTGTATTTCTGCAACAAGACCGACAGCAACCTCCATATTTTTTGCTATAAATGCGACAACATCTTAACGTTTATTTGCCAAATGAAATTGCCGAAGGTTTCTCTGGGCTTCATCGCTCTCCAGATACTCTTTGATTCGAGCTGGAACAGTTTCTTCGTCCTCGTCTGCATATCTTATAGCTTTTATTGCTTCCTCTAACTTTCCAAGATCATATTGAAAAATACCGAACATTATTATTTTTTTGTGCACAAAATAACGCGCTAACATATCCAATTTTTTATAGGACTCTGAATTTATTAATATAGGATCAAAGCTTTCCAATTCACCCATAACACGATTGATGCTCAAGCTGCATTCATCCAATCTCATCGCTAAATCTCTAAGCATCTCTACGCTTTCTTCAAAAGATAGTGGGCCGAACGCGCTCATTTCCCTCTGTGCTGATTTTTGTCGTTGTGCTTGAAAACCAAAGGTCAGTTCATCCCTTCCTTTTGACTCATCTGTTCCAGATCTAGGGACTTCCGGAGTTTGAAGTGGCGGTTGAATTTGTTGAGATTTCACTTGCTGGCTTTGTTCCCGCGTTTTGGATTCCGGTTTGGAGAGCATTTCTCCAGTTGCTTCAGAAACTCCCTCATCAATCTTTTTTTCGAAAACGTGTTGTAAAGAAACACCATAAACTTCGCAAATATTTGCAATTCTCTGTTTTATAATCTCTTTTACCAAAGGCTCTAGTTTCTCGTATCGTTCTTTAGGAAAGGATTCTTCTTCGTATTCGTGCTTCAGATCCCTCACTAAAGGGTGTAGGACCAAAGAACTCCTAGTTGCCAGTGAAGTTAAATGACGGATCATCGCGGATGGTTCATCTTTATCTCGATCCAACCGTTTAGTTATCACATAATCTAGCTCTATATTGATTTTTTGCTCTAATATGAGCCTTACAAGCTCATCCGAAATTTTTTTAGTTGCCATACCACCCCCTCTTTTGTATTTCTAATATAGGAAAAATACATTTGAAAAAATTCATTTAATCACCAGTCATTTTATTTCTTCTATTATTCAATTAAGAGCCTAAAAATTAAATTTAGTTCCAAATTTCTCAAAATTGTGCATGTTCACGTAGCATGCACAATTAGCAAGATCCACCACAAAAAAACAAATCACGCCACCGCAAACATAATCCCTGTCACAATCATAAAGGTGCTGATTAAATATCTCAAATTGGGTGTTTCTCCAAAACAAAACCAGGCAAGTGCGGGAATAAACACGTAAGCTAAAGACATGAACAGATAAGCACGACTCACAGGAATATCCTGCAAGCTCCAAACCCAACCAATGGTAGCAAAACCATACACGAATAAAGCAGCGATGAACATAGGTTCAAAAGCAAGAGAGAAACTAAAACCTTGATCTTTTAAAATATTAGCGATTGATTTAAACATAATGTGTCCAATCGATGTCGCGAGCACACACAAAATTAAAATGGTATATCGCATCAAAAACTGCTCCTAAAAACCCCAGGTTTTTTTCCAAGATAAAAACATCAACACGCCCCAAAGCGGGTATTGCCAATTACGTTTCCCTGTGAGGTGTTCAGCCCATCGCTCGTGAATAATTCCTACGTTTAAAAGACCATCTGCCTTCAGTGAGGTATCAAATAACAGTGCTTCTGCCCATCCGCGTAACTCTCTTCTTAACCAGCGATCAATCGGTACGCCAAAACCCATTTTTGGTCGTTCTATCAATTCCTTGGGCACATACTTATTGAGCACTTGTCTTAACAGCCATTTTCCTTGATTATTTCTAATCTTTTTAGCCATTGGCAGACGCCACGCCCATTCTACCACGCGATGATCTAACAAAGGCACCCTGGCTTCTAACCCCACTGCCATACTGGCACGATCGACTTTCGCCAGGATATCGTCGGGTAAATAACTTAATGTATCCATTACTTGCATATATTCAACAATATGATTTAAATGATCGGTCTTTAAGCCTTGCCAAGGAAATAATAAGGGTTCTTTACTTTGTAAAACGAGTGCTTCTGGATCCTGCCATTGAGATACGAGTCTTTTATAAAAATCAGCCGGGTGTTTCATGGAAAGCACATCCCCCAGCTTATATAATTTTTCTGAAAAGTGTGAGGGGCGAATTTGTGTTGGAATCGTTTTTGCAAGTTTATCCCAAGTGTTGGGTTTTAAAGATCGAATGCTCGAAGAAAACATTGATTTTAACCAAAGGGGCATGATCTTCATCCATGCCCAAGCACGCTCTCCTTGAAAATACCGCGTGTAGCCTGCAAACAATTCATCACCCCCATCGCCAGAAAGTGAGACAATGACCTGTTCACGCGCTATTTTAGAAACCAAATAAGTGGGAATTTGTGAGACATCTGCAAAAGGCTCGTCGAACCAACTTGGGATCTTTGGGATAATATCGAACACTTCTTGTGGTTCTAAATAGCGTTCAAAATGTTCTGTACCCAAATGTTGTGCCACTCGTTTCGCATGCTCTGCTTCATTAAAGCCCGGTTCGTGAAAACCAATGGAAAAAGTTTTGATGGGGCGCGAACTCTGCGCTTGCATAAGTGCGACGACCGTTGAACTGTCAACGCCCCCCGAAAGAAAAGCGCCTAAGGGGACATCTGCCACCATTCTTCTCTTAACAGCATCTTTTAATAGTGCTTCTAATTCTTCTATAGCTTCATTATCGTGCACTTGATTGGTTACTTGATTGCTTACTTGATTGCTTACTTGATCGTTTGCTTGACCATTTACATGATCGTTTATTTTCTGTCGATGAGTAATCCCACGTTCTGCGATTTCTTGGAAATCCCAAAATCGTCTTTCTTGAACTTCACCTTTCCTATCTATTTTGACAATCGTCCCTGGGGATAATTTGTGAATATTCTTGAAAATGGAGATGGGTGCAGGCACATAATTAAAACGAAAATAAGAAGCCAGTGCGTCGATATCGAGTTCTGGCTTCCAAGCAGGGTGAGGGATAAAACTTTTTATTTGCGATCCAAAAAACAAAACGCCATTGAGAAAACCCCAATAGAGTGGTTTTATGCCTAAACGATCCCGTACTAAATATAAACAATGATCCTTTGTATCCCATAAAGCAAAAGCAAACATGCCTATTAATTTTTTACAAGTATTTTCTACACCCCAAATTTCGAAACCACGCAGAATGACTTCTGTATCTGAATAACCGCAAAATTGTTCGCCTAATTGAGTTAATTCGTCACGAAGCTCTGCTGTATTATAGATCTCGCCATTATAAGCCAATATCATTCTAGAAGAAGGCGATACCATCGGTTGATGACCGGCAGGACTTAAATCGACAATGGACAGACGTCGATGTCCTAATGCGATGCCATTTTTTTCATCCGTCCATACGCCGTAGGAATCTGGGCCTCGATGATCGATTTGATCAGCCATGGTCTCAGCCAAGCGATTCAATTTTTCGCCTGAAAATCTGAGCTTGAGTGTTTGGTCCCAAAATCCTGTTAACCCACACATGGTTACTCTGTTACGTCGGTAGACGCATCTGTCATCATCACGTCAATATCGTGAACGATTTCATTATTTTTATAATTCCTCACTTTCATATCGTGCTTTGCAGAAATCGCTTTTTTCTTTTGCTTTGCTGTAGCCACAAGTTCTGCTTGAATTTTCCAAGCCAAGTTTAAAGCGTTTAAAGCTTGATACCCACTCACGCCTAAAGCAACGCCCGCATCAATGGATTGTAAAAAATTCTGTAATTCAAGTAACAAGGGTTCTTGGTGCCGCACAAAAATTTGATCTAATTGCGCTTCAGAACGATAGAGTTGTGAAGATTTCTCTGACTGCAACAGCTTCATGTGATTGATCTGAAACTCTGGGCTTCGATAATATAACAATTTTTGTGCTGAATAATCTAGGAAAAATGTACCGCTTTCTGTATTCACTTCTAGCGTTCTTAATTTGCGCGCTGAAATCCAACTCGCTCCAAGATTGGCAATCGTATCGTTATCGAAGGATAATAAACTCGTGACATGATCCATTTCATCATTCGAATGTAAGCTCGCACCATGCGCAGAAATATGCGTAATGGGGTGTTCATTCAAAAAGCTGATAATTTCTAAATCGTGCACCATCAAATCCAATACCACATCCACACCAGGCACGCGATGATTTCTGTTCCAACCCATCCTTTTTGCTTCAAATGAATAGATTTGGCCTGCATTTTTTAAAATCTCCGCAAGGGTTAATACCGCGGGATTAAAGTGTTCAACATGTCCTGCCAATAAAATCACATTTTTGCTTTCTGCCGCTTTAATGAGCTTTAAGCATTCTGCTTCCGTAATCGCTAAGGGTTTTTCAATTAAGCAATGCACACGATGATTTAAGAAAAACTCGCCGATGGACGCATGAAGATGTGAAGGGACAGCAATAGAAACCGCATCCACTTTACCAATTAAATCTTCGATATGCGCGAAGGCTTTACAATGATGTTCTGCAGCTAATGCTTTAGCGCGTCCCGCATCGATATCTACCACACCAACTAACTTAGCTTTATTTAACATGTTATAAAATCGCAAATGATGTTGGCCCATATTGCCAGCACCAATGACACCGACTCGGATTGGAGTGAGAGTATTGCGATTTGAAGTCATGTTGAGAGGTTACATTAATTTAGCTTGAAATACCAGTCAAATCCGAGGGTCAGGATGTTTTCAAGCCTAATTCAACGCAGTAAGTTAGACACAGTAAATTTGTTATACATATAAATTTTAAAGTGAATCCCATATTAGATCCGGCATTAGATCCCAACTTAGATCCGATATTATCAGATTCAAGTAATTTTTGACTTAATTCGACCTTGCCAGAACACTATCTAAAAGAGTATATTCTTCACTCATTCTAAATCTTCGGAGAGGTGTCCGAGCGGCTTAAGGAGCACGCCTGGAAAGTGTGTGTACGTGAGAACGTACCGAGGGTTCGAATCCCTCCCTCTCCGCCATCTTAAAAAACCTCAAGAACATTAGTAACTGTTGAAACTGTGACTTTTTGTTGGATTGCGAAAGCTTAAGGCTTTACAAGCTGTGTTAGAAAAAAATCTGTAATATCTGCAGCCAGTGGCCCTGCCGTCATCGGCATTTTTAATTGCGGTCCGTTTTCAGATAAATCGACTTTTGTGGCATCGATGGTTCGAAGGGTCATATCATCATAGGTTCGATATGAGAGCCTTTTTAACGTTAAATTTTTAAAAACGACCCATTGTGTGTATTCTGTGGTTTCTTTACCATTTTCTAATGATCGTACGGTTCCTTTAGGAATATCAACATTATTAATAATGTGTTGTGCTAAATTTAAAGCTTCTGCAGAATTTTGTGTCGGAGAAGCCGTGGTTAATAAAATGGCTGTTTTTACAAATCGAGAAGGCGGTGAAACATCTCCGGGCAATCCTTTCATCCCAGCACCTTGTCCTGTGGCTAGAAAAACCTTGCCATCGACTGTCACAGGATTCGGAACATAAGGAGACAAATTCACATAATTTCTTAAATTAACGACTTGCCAATCAAAGGTCGGTGAATTCGTTAAAACACCCACCTCATTTTCATAAGCATACATTTCTCCGCCAATAAACTCTATCACTAATCCTTTGCCCTCTGCATCAAAAATGGCGGCATGCAAAGGAAACACCATCTCACCCAGTTCCGGTACTGTCATTGCGTATACATAAATATTGTTGAGTGCCGATTTTACTTCATCAATAGTTGCAAAATTACTAAGCACCCAATCACCAAAAGCAAGATAGGGAATGGCGTTTGTGTTTTCTCCATTAGGGATGGATTGATATTGTGTTTCGCCAGGCAAATAAAGATATTCAAAAGATAGACCCTTCTCATTCATGCCATCCAAAGCAAAAATTGTATTGAAGGCATCGGTATAAATGTAGCCATATTTTGATTTCCAAGAATACGTGTTTTTTCCATCCGGTGTTTTAAATGAGAAAAATTTGCCTCGAACAGAGGTTCTGATGTTTGAATTCAAATCGACGGAAAATTCCATGCTTCGTGTTATCAGTATTGAATTATCGCCGGCTTTTAAACGAAAATCTGTACAAGAAAATGCATTTTGATAGGGTAAGCATAGAGATAGCAAACAGGCCATCTGGCAAAATAACCGCATCCATGCACCGATAGACCATTGATTTGTTTTATTGATTCCCTTCATATTTTTACTCCCTTCTAAAACAAACTTAAATTGTCATGATTCAGCAACAAGGCGAATAATTTCTTAAATCAAACTTCCGACAATAATTTAATTTCACCCTGTTGTAACATCATCTCTTCTACCATTTCCATTACCGCGTGACCCGCAGTAATATGAAGTTCCTGGATCCGTCCCACCTCTTTCCCTGGCACGACAAATGCTAAATCGCAATAGTTTAAAGCCTCACCGCCTTCATTTCCGAGAAAGCCAAGTGTCACCATGCCCAGTGACTGTGCCATTTTTAAAGCGCGAATGACATTTGGCGAACGCCCAGAAGTGGTGATTCCAAGCAAGACATCTTTAAAATTGCCCAAACCTTGCACCAATCTTTCATATAGCGTATCAAACCCAAAATCATTTCCACAAGCGGTTAAAGTAGAGGGATCCATGGCCAACGCAATGGCGGGTAAGCACTGACGATTCATATTTGGTCGTAAGCGAATTAAAAGTTCTGCAGCCAAATGTTGTGCATCTGCAGCAGAACCGCCATTCCCGCAAAGTAATAATTTTCCGCCATTCTTTAACGATTCTACAATACTCGCCGCCATCTGGATCAAAACACTCAGATGCCCTTCCATCATCACTTTCTTTTTCAATTCTATCGATTCAGAAAATATTCTTTTAACAACCCCTTCCATAGCTGACATATCAAATAGATCTCTGCTGACATTCCGAGCTTTTTCTATCTGATCTTTTTCTATCTGATCTTTTTCTATCTGATCTTTTTCTAAATCAATTTGCATTTAACGCGACCCCCCACAAAAATGACGATCTCAAAAATTGCTTTCAAAAGATTATGTTTCAAAAATAGTTCACCAACCAACTTAATCCAATTCAACCTAATTCAACCCAACTGAACCCAATGACCCCATTGAACTCAACTCAACCCAATTCAAGTCTATTCATAGACTTACCCGGGCAATTCAGTTATGCTAACGCAGAATGATGCATTAAGAAACTTAAATTTAAATAGATTGCTTCAGATTGTGAAAGTAAACTAAGATCTCATATGACGACACTCGTTACCGGTGCAGCCGGATTCATTGGATATCACACCTGCCAATATCTCTTAAATGAGGGGTAAAAGGTGATCGGAATGGATAACCTGAATCCCTACTACGATGTACAATTAAAACAAGCTCGTCTTAAACAATTAGAAGCAAAGCCTAATTTTGCTTTCCATGCCATTGATATCGCAGATAGAGAGGCTACCCTCGAATTCTTCCAGGATACCCCTCAAATCACGCGTGTGATACATCTGGCAGCACAGGCAGGGGTACGGTATTCCCTAACCCATCCGTTTGCTTATGCCGACTCTAATTTAGTTGGTCATCTATCCATTTTGGAAGGATGTAGAAAACTACCTCAATTAATTCATTTAGTTTATGCGAGTAGTTCATCTGTTTATGGTGCAAATAAAAAATTGCCCTTCTCAGTGCAAGATCCGGTAGACACCCCTATCTCGCTTTATGCAGCCACTAAGCGCGCGAATGAATTAATGTCCTACACGTACAGCGATTTATACGGCATGCCAGTCACTGGGCTACGTTTCTTTACTGCCTATGGACCCTGGGGTCGTCCCGATATGTCTGCTTTTTTGTTTACCAAAGCTATCTTAGAAGATAAAGAAATTACGGTATTTAATCATGGTGATATGAGTCGGAATTTCACCTACATCGATGATATTATTCAAGGCGTGATACGCTGCCTGAATAAACCGCCTGTTCCACAAAAAGTGCCTCATCGAGTTTACAACATTGGCAACAATCGTTCAGAACCCTTAATGCATTTCATTGAAACGCTGGAAAATATCCTTGGCAAAAAAGCAAAAATTCGATTTGAAGCTATGCAACTGGGCGACGTACAAAATACCATTGCTGACATCTCTGATACGACCCAAGATTTTGGGTTTGTTCCAAAAACAAATATTGATGAAGGGTTAAAGCACTTTGTTGTTTGGTACAGGAAATTTTATGAAGTCTAACGCAGTGAATACAAAATTTCTCTCTCAACCGAAGATTGCTGTGATTGGTTTAGGCTACGTCGGCTTACCCTTAGCGGTCGCCTTAGCGCGTCACTATGCTGTGGTTGGATTTGATATTAACGAAAAGCGTATTCAGGAATTAAAAACGGGTTACGATCGCACCAAAGAAGTGTCGTCAGACAAACTACACACTTCAACACTTGCCTTATCAACCAACAGCGAAGATCTCAAACAGCAAGATATTTATATTGTCACGGTTCCTACTCCAGTGACAGAAGATTTGGAACCCGATTTGATCCCGCTAGAAAAAGCCTCTGAAACCGTTGGTAAAATATTATCTAAAAATGCAATCGTTGTATACGAGAGTACGGTTTACCCAGGGGTAACAGAAGATTTTTGTGGTCCCATTTTAGAAAAGGTTTCTGGATTAAAAGCCGGGCAAGATTTCTTTTTAGGGTACTCTCCCGAACGAATTAATCCGGGCGATACAGAACGCACCGTTGAACACATTACAAAAGTAGTCTCTGGGCAAACGAAAGAGGTGGCTGAAATTTTGCAAAAAATTTATGGTGCCATCAATAATAACAATATTTTTGTTGCTAAAGATATCAAAACAGCTGAAGCGGCTAAAGTGATCGAAAATACCCAAAGAGATATTAATATTGCTTTTATTAATGAAATTGCCACCATTGTTGGAAAATTAGGGCTTTCTATTTACGATGTATTAGAAGCAGCCGAAACGAAATGGAATTTCTTGAAATTTAAACCGGGGTTAGTGGGCGGCCATTGTATTGGGGTGGATCCCTATTATCTCGCACATTGCGCACGAAAACTTGATCATACACCTGAAGTTTTATTGGCAGGACGCCGCATAAATGAGAACATGGGCCCTTATTTGGCCCAACGAGTGCATGAAGAATTACTTGCAATAGATATTAATTCTCCAGCGAGGATTTTAATTTTAGGCGTTACTTTTAAAGAAGACATCCCGGATTTACGCAATACCAAAGTGATTGATGTGATCCGCCAATTAAAAAAACGGGGACATCATGTAGATGTGCATGATCCGCACGCACATTCGGAAGAAGCGGAAACACATTTAGGGATCCCGATCTTATCTAGTTTTGAAGGCGTCGAAGGTTACGATTGTATTATTGGTGCTGTCCCACACAAAAATTATCTAGAGTTGGCCCATCATCATTTTGAAACCTTATTAAAACCGGAAGGTTTGGTTGCGGATTTTAAAAAAATGTGGCGCAATATTCCCTTTCCCAACAGGATAAAATACTGGTCTATTTAAGCAAGAGGAGAGATCTACATTGCTTACACCAAGGTTATTATATTTAGTCTCTGATGATCGATACTTCTGTTCACACAGACTTCATTTAGCCAAGGCTGCGCTCGAGCAAGGTTATCAAGTGGCAGTGGCTACTTGCTGCACAGAACACTCACCTCACTCAACGGATCAAGAAACACGTGAAAGATCTAGACATCCCTCTTATCAATCTATCATCGAACAACAAGGCATACGTATTTACCCGCTCCGTCACTTTAACCGAGCAGATGTCAATCCCTGGCAACAACTACGCTGTTTACGGGAGCTGATGCATATTTATCGTGATTTTAAACCCGATGTGGTGCATCACGTTGCACTCAAACCCGTTTTGCTCGGATCCCTTATCGCACATAGATGTAAAGTTCCAAAAATTATCAATGCCTTGGGAGGATTAGGCTATCTTTTTACCGAGCAAGCGTCGGAACTTTCCTTATTAAAAAAGATCCAGAAAAAACTATTATTTTCTTTTGTGTGTAAATGTTATCGATGGGCTTTTTCTCATGCGAATACCACGGTATTATTGCAAAATTTAGATGACAAAGCGGCTTTAATGCAACAAAAGTGCGTAAAGGATATTAATAATAAAAAAGCTAACAATGTGGTTGTCATTCCAGGATCCGGTATTGATACAAAAGCCTATCCATTTCTTCCTGAACCCTCTTCCCCCCCCATCATCGTTTGCTGTATTTCAAGAATGTTATGGGATAAGGGGATTGGAGAATTGGTGGTGGCTTCAAAAATTTTACAATCGCAAAACATACCCATTAAAATACGAGTTTATGGCACACCAGATCCCGATAATCCCGCTTCTATTCCGCAAGAAACCCTAGAGAGATGGGATGCCGAGGGATGGATTGAATGGCGAGGATTCTGTGATGATGTCGCAAAAGCCTATGCAGAATGTCATATCGCTGTGCTACCCAGTTATCGTGAAGGACTACCGAAGTCGCTATTAGAAGCGGCAAGCTGCGGTAGACCCATTATCACCACCGATGTTCCCGGTTGTCGCGAAGTTGTGAAAGAAGGAGAAAATGGCCTGCGGGTGCCTGCAAAAGATGCAGAACGTTTGGCAGAAAAAATTGGCTTGTTGGCTGAAAATAAGACCTTAAGAATTCAAATGGGACAACGTGGTCGGAAAAGAATGGAAGATTATTTTTCCAATGAGGTGGTACTGAAAGATGTTTTGTCTCTTTACGTATAACCTGCATTCACGCACTGTCTGGGAAACGTCCATCTTTGGGCAATCTCGCATTAAAAATGCAACGAAAAATGCTCACATACTGGCGTGTATGCTCCGCTTTTTCCTTGCATTTTTAATGCGACCTTGCCTCAAATCTGGACGTTTTCGTACATTCAAGCGTGGTTAAACAAATACCTTCATTCACTAGATTTTTGTTGCGAAACACCAAGTATACCCATCCGGATCTTGCAGACGACACATTCTATCGCCCCAAAACAAGTCCTGTGGAATTGTTAACGAACTTGCACCGGCGGCGATGGCATCTTTATAAAATTGATCCACATCTTCGCAATATAAATACAAATTCATGGGAGATTCAACACCTGTCACTTTTGGAGATCGCGTTTTTGACATATCTCCATAAGCGCCGGCTTTCCCTAACATGATCAACTGATCTTTGTATCTTAATTCCCCATGCCAGATACTTCCATCTTCGCCCGTCATTAATTCTTTTATTTGGAATTTGAAAGCTTTTTCATAAAATTTTGCCATGGTATCCACATCACTCACCGTAAGATGAGGAGAAACCCAAGTGACATTTTCAGGTTTGGGATCTTTGTGAGTCTTCAAAGTAGCTGAACTGTCTGTAGATCCCGCTGGTTTTGCATTAGACATAGAATTTCTCCGCAATAAAAAAATTTAAAAATAAACTTTCATATAAGAAAACATATAAGAACATATGTTGCACAAAATTGCAACCCTCTTATTTTATATATCTCGCTAAAATTGCTGTTACACCATCTACATGTGACGCAGTAGAAATCATTCGCTTCACGTGAACATTCACCTCATCTTTAAGAGGAGGCGTTCTTAAAATCATATTCCAGCTGCACGATGCTCACTCCTTTGCTGCTTCAAAAAAATAAGAAATTTATCCCACAACGAAATTTCTGTTTCTTTTTTTGCCAAAACAAGTCCTAAAAAAAACCATAAATATCTTTGATAAAAGATCTCTGTGACAACGGAAGCGACCATAAAGGCTGGAAAAATCATGAGCATCCCTTCCGTAAAAAATTTTTCATTTTTAGGATTTGATTTTGTAAGCAGTGCCACCCGGTTACGGCTTATCATCAGAAAACCGCCGTATAAAAAAACCCCGATCAATCCGGTTTCAGTTAAAAACCAAAGCGGGGTATTATGTATAATCATGGTGGGCGTAATGTGTTGCTCCTCTTGTTTCGATAAAAATCCGCCGAGGCCTATCCCCGTCACTTTCCTTTCTTGCCACCACTTTAACGCCGCAATCGTTGTATTCATTCGCTGTTCTTCGGTGTATTCTAAATGCGAGATTTCTAAGATTTTTGTATAAAAATAACTGTGATGTCGATAATCGAGAATACCTAAAGGGATGAGCACACCTAAAAGTAAAACATATCGCCATTTGCGTCTTAAAGCATTATAAACCACAAAATTTATCAATCCGGTGAATAATGCAATGAGCGCAGCGCGCGAATCTGTTAAAAGCAATACCATAGAATTACATAAAAGCATGGCCCACTGTATCCAAGTGGGGAAAATTGCTTTAGATAGCAAACAAGGGATCTGTAGTAAAATAACAAAAGATAAAAACAGGCCAAAGGCATTGGAATCTATAAAAAAACCTGTGGGTTTTGGCCCATGGGTTTCATTTAAAAAAATAGCGATCAGATGAATGAAACTAACAAGGACTGTGCTAATAAAAAGCGTTTTTAGAATGATGATTTGGCTTTGTGCGTGTCCTTTGTCCAAGTGTTGGCGTTGTAGAACTTCGTCAGTCCGTGCAATAAAATTTCCCAGAAAAAAATAAGGGATGAGCACAAGCCACCCGAGAAAATTATCAAAAAAAACTTTCGTTAAGAAAATGTTTGCATGATAATATTTGAATAAAATCGATGAACCAAACCAGAGGGTAAACACGACAAACCAGAAGGGTAAATATAAAGCTTTCAAATAAGACAAAAAGTTTGTTCTTAGAGCCAAAATCAGAAAATATGACAGAATGAACGGCAAAAAGATATCGGATAGATTTAAGAGGACTTTACTACCTTGAAATAGGATTGGCCACTGAATTTGTAAAGCAGTGACAAATAAGGGCAAGAGAATTTGAATGGGAAGGAGTTTGAAAGCCTTCCCGTTCATTCAATTTAGCCTTGATAATAATAATTTTTCCCGCGTTGTTCTGCGCGAGGTGGGGGATAATAATCACCGCCACAGCTTTCATCTGGCACAATGCGTGTGGTAGGACCATAAATAACGAGCACGGGTTGATTCATTTGGAATTGAAGATCTCGTGCTTGTGCGACGGAAATTGTAGAGCCGCTTCTAAGCCTGATAATATATTCGTATCCTTGATGTTTGTTGACCCCTTTATCGACTGCATTTCCAACCACACCACCGATGACTGCGCCACCAATTGCGCCAAGAACATTTGTGCGAGCATCGCCTCCAATGGCAGACCCACCCGCAGCACCCGCAGCAACACCGGCTAAGCCACCCATACCCGTATTGCCATCGATGTTAATTTTTCGTTTACCAATAATAATGCCAGGCTCAACTTTACTCGCCACGCCTGCTTCGCATACATCATAGGTATTTGGAGAAACATTTCCCGCACAGCCGCCGAGTAAAGTTAAACTGCCAAACATTGTGATAGTTGTCAAAATTTTAAAATTTTTAAGCATTTTCATACAAACTCCCCACAAACATTGTAATATGAATTAAATATTCTACTATTTTTTCAGTAGTTTTGCAATTTTTCTCAAATTATCTGTCTTATCTAACATATACAATCAGAAATCAAACTAATTCTCTATCTCTCGCTTATTTAATTTTTCTCATTCCTCAACTTCTTGTGCCCACGCCCCGCTTAAACAACTGTCATTCCTCAACTTCTTGTGCCCACGCCCCGCTTCAGCAATTGTAATGAAGCGATATAGAGCGCCACAATAAACGCAATAATAATCAACAAAGCAAGCCTAACATCGACATCTGAATACCCGAGCATACCGTACCGAAATGCATTCACCATATAAAAAATCGGATTAAAATAAGTCACCCCTCTCCAAAAACCTGGCAATAATTCTATGGAATAAAAAATCCCCCCGAGATAGGTTAAAGGTGTTAATACAAAGGTGGGTATAATGTTAATGTCATCAAATTTCTTGGCAAAAATCCCATTCAATAAACCAGCGAGCGAAAATAAAGTAGCGGTTAAAATGGCCACAAAAAAGACCAATCCAAGGTTTGCCATCACAGGTTTTGCAAAGAAAAATGACAATAGGGTAACTAACGCGCCAACTACCACTCCTCGAGCGACACCTCCCAAAATATATCCCCAAAGGATAATGCTGTTTGGCATGGGGGAAACCAACATTTCTTCTATATTGCGTTGAAATTTTGAACTAAAAAATGAAGCAACCACATTTCCATAGGCATTCGTGATGATAGACATCATAATGAGTCCCGGCACAATATACTCGATATAACTCACGCCACCCATGGTTCCAATTCTGGATCCGATGAGATTACCGAAAATAATAAAATAAAGTAAAACAGAAATGACGGGGGGCAAAAGGGTTTGAGACCAAATGCGAAAAAAACGCACAATTTCGCGCCTGACAATCGTTAAAAGGGCGATTGTATTTTCTTTGATTCTAATCATTGAACGCTTGATCCATTCATGTTACCCTAGCTCCCACTCATTTTATTCCACTTTTTATTCCATTTTTTATTCCACTGTTTTGCTCATTTCCTATTTTCCTAATTGCCTAATCGCCTATCGTTTTCTGCACAAGATTTAAAAAAAGCGTTTCGAGACGATTTGTTTTATTGCGCATACTTTCCACCTCGATCTCGTATTTTGACAACAACTCAAATAATTGATTTAACGAATAGCTTTTTGGAAAAGTGATTTCTAATGTCATTTCATCCGGACACGTGATTTCACAATTGGGTATCTTTGGTGGCTCAATTAATGGATGTTTTAAATCCAAGACAATCGTCTCTGTATCGAGACGTTTCAAGAGCTCTTTTATCGTTGTTCTTTCAACAATCTGACCACAATCGATAATCGCAATACCACGACACAATGATTCTGCTTCTTCCAAGTAATGTGTCGTTAGAATAATCGTTGTCCCTTCCGCATTGATTTCGCGTAAAAATGACCACATCGAGCGACGAAGCTCAATATCTACACCCGCTGTTGGTTCATCTAAAATGAGCATTTTAGGAGAATGAATCAAGGCGCGGGCAATCATTAAACGACGTTTCAAACCTCCAGAAAGTGTGCGTGAAACTTGAAATCGTTTATCCCATAAACCGAGTTTGGATAAATAATGTTCGGCTTTCTGTAAGGCAATTCGTTTTGGAATACCATAAAATCCGGCTTGATTCACAACGATATCGATAACGCGTTCGAACATATTGAAGTTAAATTCTTGTGGAACGACTCCTAAAAACGTTTTGGCGATTTCAGGTTCTGTATCAATATCATGATCAAAAATAAAAACCTTGCCATCCGTCTTATTTACAAGCGAAGTAATAATACCAATCGTTGTTGTTTTACCTGCGCCATTCGGCCCGAGTAAGGCAAAAAAGTCCCCTGGTTCGACTTCTAAATCGATGCCTTTCAGGGCAACTTGTCCCGAAGCATAAGTTTTTTTTAAGTGCCGTATGACCAATGGTTTCATTTGTTTATAAGTAGTCCGTTTCAATGCATTGTAAAAATAACAATTGTATACTAAATCTATAGATATGAAAAAAATTTTTCAGCTCCTTTGCCAGGTTTCCAATCTATTAACCAATATCATGAATTTCTTTGCACCATTTTTTGCTTTAGGCTTACGCATTTGGATCGCTTCAATTTATTTCTGGTCGGGATGGCTGAAAATTAATAGTTGGGGATCAACGCTTACCTTATTCGCATACGAATATAAAGTGCCTGTTATCTCCCCTCAATTCGCAGCCTATCTCGGGACGGGATCGGAACTTATTTTTTCTTTGCTATTATTACTGGGTTTAGGCGCACGACTGCCCGCCATTGCTTTATTTTGTACCAACGTGGTGATGGTGATTTCATACCCCATTTTACTCACGCCTGAAGGCGCTTGTATGGTGCAAGAACATTATCTATGGGGTTTGACGTTCGCTACGCTCGCCTTTTACGGCCACGGTTGGATATCTTTGGATCATTTAGTCCAAAAGAAAATATGTAAAGAATATCGTTATTAGGCCTTATCACCCAACATTTCTCAATTGGAATATACTCCTCAACTGGCCCTACTTTTTGAATGTGGTTACAGTGGGTACAAAAGAAAAGGGCCGACATCTGTCGACCCTTATTCTTATTCGCTTTTTAACAAAAAGCTGTCTAACGCATGAAATGTTAGACGGAAGCTTTTGTTGTGACAGCTTTAGCGGCATCATGAGATGCAGCAGCGACTGCGGCTTCTGCTTGAGGTGCAACGACCGGAGCTTGTGCAGTGTTTGCCACTGCAGGTTGCGCAGCGTTTGCTGCAGGTTGTTGTCCTGCCAAAGCAGCCAATGAGGGCGCGCCTGTTCCGTTTGCGGCGGGTGCGGCAAAAGTGACGGCAGGTGCTGCATTGGCGGCGGTAGTTGCAGCGGCAGCCGGTGCTGCAGTTGTAGCGGCAGCAGCGACGGCAGGTCCTGCAGCAGGTGCAGCATCAGCGACAGCAGGTGAAGCGGCCGCGGCTGCAGCAGCTGCTTTTTTAGTTGCTGGCAATTTAGGCGTGACCGCATCAATCAATCGTTTGCAAAATGCTAATTCAGCTTCTGCGGCTTTAGCTGCTGCTTCAACTTCAGCTTTTCTCGCATCTCCTTCTTTAACACGTTTTAGATCTGCAGCACGAGCATCACTTACTTCAACGAGTTCTTCCACTAAAGCACTAAGGCTTGCTGCATCAAAGCGTGCGACAAGCATCAAGTCTTGCAAATAAGCATTATCTTTATAATAATGAGCATCATTATTAGCGACTTCGGCTGCAGTCGCATAACCACCTTTTTTTGCATATTCAATGTTATTGTCGTCATCTTCAACCAACATTACCTTCTTTTTGTTTTTCGGTAGAGTAAAGTCGATACCGTTGAGGCTTAAGCTTTTTTTAACGATCTGAAATAAAATTTCTTCAATATGTCTGTTTTTACCATGGTTATACATGTCCCCTCTTTCATGAGAAACAATGGGAATTTCTTCCCAGTTTACCCCTTTGATTGAAAGGCTCAAGCCCTTACGAATGAAAACTTCACCTGCTTTTCCGCTATGCTTGTCCAATTGAGACGCAGATTCAACCCCTTCATTGAAAGACACAATACCCACAAACTTACCCATCTTGAGAAGTCTATTAATAATGTGCTTAATGATAACGGGATGCTTACCATTTTTCAGATAATTCTTTCTTACACCCTCTTCACCAATTGCATAATCTCGGAACTCTTCTTCTGTCACCCTCTCGGAAAAAGCATCTTCAAACCATTTTTTGTAAGCTGCAAAAGCTTTTTTAGCGCCGGGTTCAATGTAATCAAGCCCCGAGAAACCAAAGCCATTGCCATTCCCATTGAAACCTTTATTTGTGTGTACTCTTGTTAAAGTATTGTCGTGATCAAACAAAACAATTTCAACTTTGTCGTGATCAAACGAATCTTTTGCTTCTTTTGCGTCACCGTTTGTTGCGGGTACTGGTTCTGCTACTAATGTTGGAAGTACTGACATATTAATCTCCTATGTTTAATTTAAAAGTGTCAATTCAAGGCCCTGTCAAAGGAGCCCATTAAATTTAAACTTATTTTTTACTCATTCTTGATTGAAAAAACCGAGCATATACACTTCAAATTATTGAATCGACCATATTTTTTTTCTTTTTCACCCTATCATTTTATTTTATTAATCTCAAGTTATTTTCAAGTTCTTTGTTAAAGTTCTTATTTTAAAGTTTTTTGAAAAAAATTAGTTACCAAACTTATAACCTATAATTTAAGGTACTAATTCTCTACCTAATGTGAAGACTTTAGATCCTATGCCTGTTCAAGCGCCGCAATCACCGCCGCCAAGAATCTTGACGCTTCACCGCCCGTCACAGCGCGATGATCAAAAGTAAGCGCTAAAGGTAAAACCGAACAGACCATTGCTTGGCCTTCGATGGCAACCACTTTATCGCGCAACCGCCCCACACCTAAAATGGCAACCATGGGAGGGACTACAATCGGGTTTGCATAACGCCCGGTAAATTTACCAAAATTAGAAAGCGTAATCGTCGCTCCACGTAATTCTTCCGGCTTAATGGTGCGATCCACGGTTTCTTGTTTTAAACGATCGATTGTCTTTCGAAGCGTATTTGCATCCAAGCTATCTGCTTGGTGAATGACAGGTACAAAAAGACCATCTGGTGTATCCATAGCCATACCCAGATGTACTTCCTTCATAAATCGTCGACTTAAGGTTTTAGGATCGAACCAAGCGTTTAAAGACGGTTCAATTTTTAAGGCTTCATTTATCGCTTGAATAATGCGTACAGTAATATCTTGTTTCTGTTTCCAACGATGTAAAATAGCGTCTTCCATCAAGGTGACGGGCACGACTTCCGTATGGGATTGCATCATGGTATGTGCCATGTTACGGCGAACGCCTCTCAAAGGTTCATAATCTTCTCCCAATATAGGTTCTGAATGAATCCCGTGAGATGTCCCTTGAGGTCTCCCCATGCTTACACCCTGAGTTTGCACGTCCGTTGAATTGCTTTTGCTATTTTTTCCAGATTTAGCCGCTTGTTCAACATCTTGAGTTGTAATCGTATGATTGGGCCCAGTAGGTGTGATGTCAGCGAGGTTAATTTTTAAACGTTGTGCGAACGCACGTACTGCAGGCGTTGCTTTAACAGTTACACCACTCGCTGTTCGAATGCCCACAGCAACACCTGTGGGAGAATCTGTTAAAATATCGGAACCGACGGGCAATTTGCCAGCCACCGTTGCAGCAATTTCTGCAGTTGCAGCCGCTTCTTCAGTTTCCAATTCCACCAAGGGCTCACCGGTTTTAATAATATCGCCGGGGTTACCATATAATTTTTTGATTCGTCCCACAAAAGGCGAAGGCACTTCTACCACAGCTTTTGCTGTTTCCATAGAAACTAAACTTTGATCCAATTCGATATGATCGCCGACTTTCACATGCCATTCTGCAATTTCAGCATCAGGCAAGCCTTCGCCTAAATCAGGCAGTTTAAAGATGGTCATTTATGCAAACTCCATTACTTTTTGTACAGACGATACAATGCGTTCAACACTGGGAAAATAATAATTTTCGAGTCGTGCGAGCGGAACAATGGTATCAAATGCGGTGACTCGTTGCACAGGTGCTAGCAGTGAGGTTAATCCTTGTTCCGCCAATTGAGCGGCAATTTCTGCGCCCATGCCGCCTGTTTTTACGGCCTCATGGACGATAACACAACGCCCGGTTTTCTCAACTGAATGCAAAATAGTTTCCATATCGAGGGGTTTAATGGTGGCAACATCAATCACTTCTGCATGAATATTTTGTTGTTTCAACATCTCTGCAGCCTTCAAAGTTTCATGAATCATTGCACCCCAGCTCACTAAAGTAACATCTTGACCTTCTCTGAGCACAAAACACACATCTAAGGGCAAAGCTTCTCCGCTATCTGGTACATTTTGTTTTAATAAACGATACATGCGTGTTGGCTCTAAAAAAATCACGGGATCAGGATCGCGAATGGAGGCAAGTAATAACCCATAGGCGCGTGCAGGAGAAGAGGGTATAACGACTCTCAACCCTGGAATATGTGCAAAAAGTGTTTCTGTACTTTCCGAATGGTGCTCGGGGGCATGGATCCCAGCGCCAAAAGGGGCGCGTATCACCATCGGACAAGTTAAACGACCTTGGGTACGGTTACGTAATCGGGAAGCATGATTGATGATTTGATCCATCGCAGAATAAATAAATCCTAAAAATTGAATTTCTACCACGGGTTTTAAGCCTTGTGCCGCCATGCCAACCGCCATTCCAGCCAGCATATTTTCTGCCAAAGGCGTGTCGAGCACACGATCTTTACCAAAACGTTGTTGTAATCCAACGGTCGCTCGAAAAACACCTCCATTGGGACCCACATCTTCCCCAAAAACAACCACTGTATTATCGTGTGCCAATTCATAAGCCAAGGCTTGATTAATAGCTTCCACCAGAGAAATTTCAGCCATATTGTGGGATCTCCTGCAATTGAACTCCTTTTGCCCGAGAAATTTCAGCCATGATGTGAGATCTCCTTCAACTGCGCCACCTCTTCGCGTTGTGCTTTATACGCCTCTGGAAGCGTTTCATATAAATAATCAAACATCGTTTCTGGTTTTCGAATCGGATATTTCGCGTAGGCTGCCACCGTTTGCGCAACACTTTCTTGCGCTTCTTTTTGTAACTTTTGTTCTTGTGCTTCATCCCAGGCTTTAATATTCATTAGATAATTTTTAAGCCGAGTAATGGGATCTTTTTTCTGATATTGCTCTAATTCTGTTGCATTTCGATACCGTCTCGCATCATCCGCGGTTGTGTGATCGCCCATGCGATAAGTTAAAGCTTCAATCACCGTAGCGCCCCGACCTTCTCGTGCGCGTTCGATGGCGGATTGCACTGCATATTGCACGGCGATTACATCATTGCCATCCACCTGTTCACATGCCAATCCCCCTGCTATCCCTTTTTGTGCCAAGGTTTCTGCTGCAGATTGAATGGATCTTGGTACAGAAATGGCCCATCCGTTATTGTTGATAACAAAAACCACCGGCAGTTTCCATGCACCAGCTAAATTGACCGCTTCATAAAAATCTCCTCTGGAGGTGCCCCCATCCCCTACTGATGCCACCGCAACACGTGGTTCATTGCGCAATTTGAACGCCGTCGCAACCCCGACGGCATGTAAGGTTTGTGAACCAATGGGAACGCAAATAGGAAAATCTTGTTGAACGCTCGGATCTTGAAAACAACTGCCTATTTCTTCGCCGCCCCAATATAAAAGAATTTCCAACATCGATACGCCCCGCCAAAATTGTGCAGGCACTTCACGATAATAAGGACAAAGGACATCTTCTGGTTTCATCGCAGCCCCCATGCCGACGCCCAAAGCTTCTTGTCCTAGGATAGAAGGATAGGTGCCCAATTTACCCGTGCGTTGTAATGCAATGGCTTTGGCATCGAAGACACGTGCGATCACCATCGATTGATACAATTTTTTTAGATGAGAGACCTCTTGGGCCAAGGAGGGTAATGCTTGTAATACCCGGCCCTCATTGTCGAGAAAACTCAGATAGGGAATATCGAAATGGGCGACTATTTTTTTTGTTACCTGTTGTTCCATCACTTTTTTCTTGCCTCTACTAAAAACTTGCTACTAAAAAACTCGCGCTAAAAAACTTGTTCTAGACTTTCCGATTTTTTCTTCACCCTTTCTTGTGCGATGATATCCGCAATTTCATTGGTCGAACGTTTCTCTCGTTCAGCGCGTTCAAAAATTTCTAACGAGGTGTTGTAGATATTTTCTATATTTTGTTTGGTCTCGGCTTCAGTGCTACGCGTATGCTGTCCTGAAACATAAATCAACCCCCCCGCATTGATCGCGTAATCCGGCGCATATAGAATGCCACGATCCATTAATTCTCTACCATGACGAGGTTCGGCTAATTGATTATTCGCACACCCCGCAACAATGGGCGCTCGAATTCGAGGAATCGTATCGTCATTCAATATTGCACCTAAAGCACATGGGGCAAACACATCCGCTTTCAAAGAAAGCAGCGTGTTAAAATCGGGGGCGACCATGGCCGAAAATTCTTTTACACATTTTTGAACCAGTTCAGGTTTAACATCGAATACGGTTAATCGTGCGCCGCTTTCATGGAGCTCCTTGGCTAAATGATATCCCGCATGTCCAAGCCCCTGTATGGTGACATGTAGCCTCTCTAGAGTATTTTTACCAAGCTTAAATTTTACCGCCGCCTGAATACTACGCAGCACCCCTCTCGCAGTTAAGGCGGAAGGATCGGCGATTGTAAACAATCCTGTCGAGGTGCAAGTGACAAACTTGGAGGTGGTAGCCACAATGTCCATGTCTTCGACCGAAGTACCAATATCCACGGCGGTAATATATCGCCCACTCAATAAATTAACTGTTCTTCCAACTGCCTTAAAAAAGGCAACCCGATCGGAAATTTGTTTTGGTTTCAAAATGACCATTTTGCCACCCCCCAAAGGTAGGTTTGAAATGGCGGCTTTGTATGTCATTCCTTGTGCCAGTCGAATAGCATCAATTGCAGCTGCCGTCGTTGAAGCGTATTCAAAAAGACGGCAACCGCCCAGAGCCGGGCCTAAGGCGGTGCTGTGGACGGCAATCACTGCTTTTAATCCTGTAGCTAAGTCCACTGACATGTGTAATTCACGACAGTGCATTTTTGCCGCATACTCAAGAATATCTTGTTCCATAACTTAAAACCCCTGAAACCATGGACGCTAAAATTAAACCATATATTTTCTATAAATAGATTAAAGAACCATACCGTATTATTTTAGTGTACCATAGTCAAGATAATGCAATCTAATTGATCAATCTAATAGATCAATTTAATAGATGAAGGGAATTCATGTAACATGATCACTGAAGAACAACGCTTCATTCAAAACACTGCTCAGTCGTTTGCGGAAAATTACTTAAAACCTCATTCTTCCCATTGGGCCGAAACTCACACTTTCCCCACCACCGCTCTTCAAGAAATGGCAAAGCTTGGATTCATGGGCATGTTGATTCCAGAAACCTGGAATGGGAGTGATATCGGTCATCTGGCCTATGCTTTAGTCATTGAAGAAATTGCAGCGGGCGATGCGAGCACTTCCACCATCGTGAGCGTGCATAACGGTCTTGTATGCACAGCCCTCTTAAATTATGGCAATCAAGAACAACAAGAACGTTTTTTAAAATCCATGGCAAAAGGTGACAAATTAGGCGCTTTTTGTTTAACAGAACCGGATGCAGGCTCAGACGTCGCCAATCTTAAAACCAAAGCTTCGAAAAGCGAACAAGGCTATGTCTTAAATGGGACAAAACAATTTATTACTTCTGGCAAACACGCAGATTTTGCCTTGATATTTGCGCTCACCGATCCAACCGCAGGAAAAAATGGCATTTCTGCATTTATCATTCCAACCGATCTCCCCGGGTATGTGGTTTCACGAATTGAAGACAAAATGGGGCAAGAAGCTGCCGTCACCGTACAACTCAATTTTGATGATCTGACGATTTCAAAAAATCATTTACTGGGTTCAGAAGGGGAAGGTTATAAAATTGCATTGAGCCAATTAGAATGTGGGAGAATTGGTATCGCAGCACAATGTTTAGGCATTGCACGGCAGGCATTTGAGACCGCTTTAGCCTTCGCTAAAGAACGGGTTACCTTTGGAAAATGTTTAGTTCAACATCAAGGGGTGAGTTTTCAATTAGCCGAAATGGCAACACAAATTGAAGCCGCACGACAGTTAACCTTACATGCAGCACAATTAAAAGATGCAAACATGCCCTGTTTAAAAGAAGCCGCCATGGCAAAATTATTTGCCTCTGAGATGGTAGAAAACGTTTGTCGCACCGCCATACAAATTCATGGTGGTTATGGCTACATGCGGGATTACGGGGTGGAACGTTTATACCGTGATGCCCGCGTTTGCTCAATATATGAAGGCACGAGTGAAATTCAAAAGATTTTAATTAGCCGCGCTTTGACGAAACCTTAATTATTAATCTTTCTGCAATTATCAATCTCTCCGCTATATTGCCGATAGTTCTTAGTGAGGATGGGATGTCAAGATGTCAAATAATTGTCGTTATCCTCTACATTCCATGGGAGTAAAAGCTCAGATGAGATCAACGCCTTCTTTTTCTAATAAGGTCTATGGCTTCACTTTAATAGAAATACTGGTCGCCATTGCGATTATTGGAATACTTTTCGCCGTCGCATGGCCCGCCTATCAAAATTATACCATTCAATCTCGTGTTTCGGATCTCCTCTCTGCCGCGGCGCCTGCACAAATTGCCGTCACAGAATTCGCGCAAACACAATGCAATCCAACCACCCCACTTGGCACTTGTCTGAGTGCGACAAACGTGAATGGGACTTATACCCCCCTGTCGCCCCAGGGGGATATAAAAGCATTTTCTATCAATCCAGGGGGGATTATCTCAATCACCGGAACAGAACACGTGGGAAATATTGTCATCACTTTAACACCCAGTTTGGACACCGATGGCACAATTCATTGGACCTGTCGTTCCAATCCTCTGGAAGCAAAAAAATATGCCCCTTCGAATTGTCAATAAATATTGAAACTTGTGTCAGACATTACTCTGCAACCCCTCGTCACTCTGCCACCCATCGTCGATACGACCCAATTCGCCCAATTGTGTTCTTTAGAATTTGGTCTTCCCCTATTCGATTTAAACGCTTTAGATCAGAATCTCATTCCAAAAAATTTAATAAAATCCGAGATTATTCAGAAACACCATGCCTTGCCGATTTTTCTTCGCGATAATCGCGTCTGTATCGCATTAACAGATCCTACCAATTTAAAAGCTTTGGATGAGATCCAATACTCTACAAATCTCGGGACAGAAGCGATTTTGGTCGAAGAACATAAGTTTAAGGAACTGGCTGCTAAAATCATCGCTGCCTGCGATGCTACTGCGATGAGTGAACTCGAAGCAAAAGGGTTAGAAGCGATGGATATTCCAACCCGAGAGGAAAAGGATTTAAACACAACCTCCACTGAAGATGCGCCTATTATTTTATATATCAACCAATTACTCGGAGAGGCCGTTCGTATGGGCGCCTCCGATCTTCATTTTGAACCTTATGAAAAAATGTATCGAATTCGATTCAGACAAGATGGGATTTTGTATGAACACAGAAATCCGGAGGTTACCTTGGGACCCAGGCTTGCCGCACGCATTAAAATAATGTCGGATCTCGACATTGCGGAGCGACGGATACCGCAAGATGGCCGTTTTAAAATGAAGATGAATGATCAACGCATCATTGATTTTCGCGTGAGTACTTGCCCCACTCTATACGGTGAAAAAATTGTGATGCGGATCCTTGATCCCACCCATACTCAATTAGAATTAGATAATCTGGGCTTGGAAGATTTTCAGAAAACACTTTTTCTGAACACCATACATAAACCGCAAGGCATGTTTATTGTGACAGGACCCACCGGCAGTGGTAAAACAATCACACTTTATACCGCTTTAAATATTCTCAATCAACCCAAACGTAACATTTTCAGTTGTGAAGACCCGATTGAAATAAATTTGCCAGGGATTAATCAAGTCAATGTGAATATCAAGACAGGTCTTACCTTTGCCACAGCATTACGTGCATTTTTAAGACAAGACCCCGATGTGATGATGGTGGGAGAAATTCGTGATTTGGAAACCGCGGAAATTGCCATAAAGGCAGCACAAACGGGACACATGGTGCTTTCCACCCTGCACACAAACAGTGCCGCCGACACGCTGACACGCTTTCTCAACATGGGCATTCCTGCTTACAATCTTGCCACTTCCGTTTCTCTGGTAGTTGCCCAACGACTCGTGAGGAAGCTTTGCAATAAATGTAAAAAAGAAATATCCATTCCAAAATCTGCACTTCTCAACTGTGGCTTTAGGGAAGAAGATCTGATAAATCTTCAACTTTACGGGCCCAAAGGTTGTAACAATTGTAAAGAAGGCTATAAAGAACGTCTGGCTATTTTTGAAATGATGTCCATTTCTCCGAGTTTAAGTCACCTCATTCTGTCAGGCGCTCATGCCATCGCTTTATATCAACAGGCTTTACAAGAAGGCATGTGGGATTTAAGACGCGCTGCACTCAACAAAGTGAAACAAGGTCTCACCAGTTTAGAGGAAATCAATCGTGTTATTAAAGAGTAAAGTCATTACTTCCCTTGAGGAACGTCATATTGAGCAGAATCAAAACGGAAAACCTTCGATCCGCGAACGCCAGATCAAAAACAAAAAGCTAAATAAAAAGCAAGGTAAAAATCAAGGTAAAAATCAAAAAAGATCAATGTTTCGTCTATTTAAAAACACACAAAAAATAAAATTGGCAGAGATTACCCTGATGACTCGACAAATTGCGAGTTTAGTCACCGCCGGCATTCCATTAGTTCAAAGCTTTGCCATGATTGAAGAAATCACCGCACACGCGCCTCTGCAACATTTGATGAAAAAAATTAAAGAAGCGATAGAAAGTGGAATGTGTTTTTCCCACGCATTAAAGGATCATCCTGAACATTTTGATCCCCTCTATTGTAGTCTGATTGAAGTGGGAGAACATTCCGGCAGTTTGGATATGATGCTTGACAGACTCGCCACACACAAAGAAAAGCTCGCCGCTTTAACTCGCAAGTTAAAATCCGCCCTTTACTATCCTGTTGCCGTTTTGATGATTTCAATAGGGATAAGCGTTATTTTATTATTAAAAGTCGTCCCAGTGTTTGAACAAATGTTTCATAATTTTTCAGCTGAACTGCCTCTTTTTACAAAACTCGTTTTGAGAATATCCAATCTGTTACAATATTATGGCATTTATTTGCTGGCAGTGCTCGCGCTTGTTTTTTATTTATGTGTTCGTTTGTATCGAAAAAATATTTCTTTTCGTAATACCCTAGAACGTTATGCATTACGTATCCCAATCGCGGGGATACTCCTGCAAAAAACAATGGTCGCACGCTTCTCTAGAACATTAGCCATCATGACAAAAGCAGGTATTCCCCTCTCCGATGCTTTAAACATCGTCTCCAAAGCTTTAGGAAATATCGTTTTTACTACCGCCACTATTCAAATAAAACAAGGCTTAATTGCGGGCCAATCGATACACAAGATGATGAAAAAAACCAATGTTTTTCCAGCGCTCGTCGTTCAGATGATTGGCATCGGCGAAGAATCCGGTACTTTGGAAGACATGCTAAGCAAAGTCGCCCATCTTTACGAGGATGAGGTGGCCTCGAGAATTGACGGATTGACAACCCTATTGGAACCCGTAACCATGGTTATCGTGGGAATTTTTGTGGGAGGATTAATCATCGCTATGTATCTTCCCATCTTTCAAATGGGTAATGTGTTGTAATGGGAACGTATTGTGATTGAAATTATTTACATTGGTATTTTAGGGCTTTGCGTGGGTAGCTTTTTAAATGTGGTGATTGTTCGTGTTCCTAAAGAGATGTCTCTTTGGATGCCTGGCTCTCATTGTCATCACTGCAAACATCCCCTTCGATGGCGTGATAACATCCCCTTATTAAGCTATTTCGTCTTAAAGGGCCAATGTCATGATTGTCAAAGGCCGATTTCGCTTCGTTATCCGATCGTTGAAATCATCACGTGTCTTTTATCGATGAGCGTCAGTTTACGCTTAGGGTTTAGTTTAGAAACTCTTTTTGGATTACTGTTCACTTGGGCATTAATCACTTTAACTTTTATTGATCTCGAGCATCTATTATTACCCAATAGCATCACCCTGCCGATGCTTTTTTTGGGTCTTTTTTTAAATTTGTTTCATATTTTTACTTCAAGTAACAGCGCCATATGGGGTGCCATCTTAGGCTATTTCATTTTGTGGTTGGTTTATTGGATGTACAAGATCGTAACAAGGAAAGAAGGCATGGGCTGCGGAGATTTCAAATTGCTGGCCATGTTAGGCGCCTGGTTTGGTTGGCAAATGCTCCCATTTCTTTTATTGTTTTCTTCTATCACCGCAACCCTGTTTGGTGCTACTCTCATGTTCTTGAAAAAATTTGATAAAAATACCCCCATTCCCTTTGGACCCTTTCTCGCCCTGGGTGGGTGGTTCACTTTACTATTTGGTGAAATAATCCAATACTGGTACTTTGGTAACGGCACATAATGGATAGGCAAAATAACATGATGGTAGGTTTAACAGGCGGCATCGGCAGTGGTAAAACGACAGTCACACAAATTTTTCTGAGTTTAGCAGTAGAAGTGATTGATTCCGACAAAATTACGCGTAAATTGATGGAAAAGAATACAGCTGCATATCACCAGATTTTGGCACGTTTTGGTGAGCGTATTTTACAAACCGATGGATCCATTCATCGCCCTAAATTACGTTCGATTATATTTGACTCAATAGAAGATAGACGCTGGTTGGAATCATTATTACACCCGCTCGTGAAAGAAGAAATTTTAATTTTAAGAAAAAAACTGCCCAAAGGAAAATATGTGATTGTAGAGATTCCTTTGCTCATCGAAGCAAATTTTCAAGATGCGGTCGATCGTGTTTTGGTCGTTGATTGTAATGAAGCGACGCAAATTGAGCGTGTGATTCGACGAGACGCTGTTCCCGAAAATATTTTACAATCCATTCTGAAATCGCAATCTACTCGGGAAGCTCGTTTAAAAGAAGCCCATGATGTGATTGTTAATGAAGGCAATAAAACAGAATTGAAAGCGAAAGTGGAGGGCTTACACCATTACTATCAACAATTAACAAGCAATTATAGTAATTAGTTGTCTAAATAATATACAAAGATGTCGACAAATTTATTCTCTCTGTTTATAGTTATGAAATGTCAAATACAATATTATACGAGCACCCATTGAATGAACGTGTACGGATTTTTCTCCGTTTAGAACACTATTTTGACCAAATTAATTACTTTCAACAAGGCGATTCTGCCCCAGATACCCAAGCATGTGTTTCTTCTTTAATGGAAATTCTAAGTGTTTTGGAAAGAAATGATATCCGCACTGAAATTATGAAGGAATTAGAACGGCAAATCGTTGGGTTATCGCGACTCATGGATACTCCCGCGGTAGATAAAGACAGGCTTTCAATGATACTGGAAAAATTATCAGGCACCAACATCGCTTTACAAAAAAGTCCTTCTAAATTGTCTTTGGATATGCGGGAAAATGAACTCTTGATGAGTATTCGCCAACGTGCAGTGATTTCTGCAGGAAATTGTAGTTTTGATCTCCCTGCCTATCATTATTTGCTCAATCAACCCACTCCAATTCGAAACGGTGTGATTTATCGCTGGGTGAATGAATTAAGTCCTCTCAAAGACGGCATTCATCTTTTGCTCTCGCTGCTCAGAAGCTCTTCCGTGTTTGAATCTGAAAACGCTGAAGATGGTTTTTTTCAGAAATCACTGGATACGCAAAATCCTTCTCAGTTACTACGCATCATGATACCCGTTCATGATGCCGTCTATCCCGAAGTGAGCGGCAATAAACATCTCATCAATGTACGTTTTCTAGGGTTTTCGGAAAACGGCCGAGCACGTCAAATTAATAATGCCCAAACGTTTGAAATGAGTCTTTGTACGATTTAACTCCGAGCCGTTTTGTCGCATCAAAAATTTTATGCTCCGCTTTTTCCTTAAATTTTTGATGCAACCTTGCCACAAATTTGGACTTTAAAAAACACTTACAAATGTTCACTAAAGTGTTTTGTCATTCAGTAAGTTATTTATTCAAATTATTCTGGAGAGTGGCGTCCCCAAGGGGATTCGAACCCCTGTTATCGCCGTGAAAGGGCGGTGTCCTAGGCCTCTAGACGATGGGGACAGAGACATTTTTGTAAAGGTTCAAGCACTGTTACAACCTGAACAATTACACATTTTTTGGTGGAGCTAGGCGGGATCGAACCGCCGACCTCTTGCATGCCATGCAAGCGCTCTCCCAGCTGAGCTATAGCCCCGCGTGAATAGGGAATCCTACAAGGTTAGCGCCCGCTAGTCAATAGATTGTCTGAGATAGTCTGAGATGCCTGTAAGCGTTTTCATGAATTCAAGCGTCGATTGATAAATACAATAGCCAAGTCAGCCATCACAATCCTAGACATCGATCTAGGCGCTTCAACGTCCTTTCTCGACCCATTAATTCCAATGTAATGTCGATGGGTGGAGATTGTGTATTGCCGGTAAGCACCACACGTAAGGGTTGTGCTATTTTCCCCAATTTGATGTTTAATTCCTCGGCAATTTTTATGACAATCGCATGCAACGTTTCCGCTTTCCACTCCGAGGCAGAAATATCTCCGAATGCTTTTCGTAATAACTTTAAACCAGGCAGGGTTTCTTCAGTGATATTTTTCTTCTTCGCGTCCTCATCCATTTCAACGAAATCTTTATAAAAATAGGTGCTTTTTACTGCCATCTCTTCCATGGTTTTTGCGCGCTCTTGCTGTGCTTTAATTACTTCTTCTAAAGGGGGACCTTGTGTAGTATCTCCCCCTAGTTTTTTCAACTGCGTTTCAAACACTTCTTTTAACATGCGAGGTTCGCTGGTTTTAATATAATGTTGATTTAACCAGAGTAATTTTTCGTCATTAAATGCGGCTGCCGCCTTATTAATATCAGAGAGATCGAAATAGGTTATCATTTCTTGAATACTAAAAATTTCTTGATCACCATGCGACCAACCCAAACGAACTAAATAATTTAATAAGGCTTGAGACAAAACGCCTTGATCCCGATAGTGTTGCACGCTCACAGCGCCATGACGCTTTGATAAACGCTTACCATCCGATCCTAAAATCATCGGGATGTGGGCATACAGGGGAACCGTGCCCTTCATTGCTTGGATGATATTAATTTGTCGAGGGGTATTGGCCAGATGATCGTCCCCCCTTACGACATGAGTGATGTTCATATCGAGATCGTCAACGACTACCCCAAAATTGTAGGTAGGCACGCCATCCGTTCGTATCAAAACGAGATCATCTAATTCTGAATTTTCAATAGAAACATGTCCATGCACCTGATCAGTGAATTCGATGGTGCCTGTTTGGGGGGTGCGAAAACGCACAACAAAGGGAACGCCTGTGTCCTGAATATTTTTATCACGACATAAGCCATCGTAACGCGGCTTTTCTTTATCCGCTAATTGTTTTTCTCGTAAAGCCTCTAATCTTTCCTTACTGCAAGTGCAACGATAAGCATCCCCTTGTTGAATCAGTTGTTTCGCAACTTGTTTATAGCGTTCTAAACGATCCATCTGAAAAATGGGGCCTTCATCCCATTCTAATCCTAACCAATGCATGGCATCCAAAATCGCGTCTTCCGCTTCTTTTGTAGAACGCTCACGATCCGTGTCTTCAATGCGCAAAACAAATTGTCCGCCCATTTTTCTGGCGTATAACCAACAATACAGTGCAGTCCGAGCACCGCCCACATGAAGATACCCAGTCGGGCTGGGTGCAAAGCGAGTACGAATTGTCATAAAAAACCTTATTAACTAACCAAAATTCATTGAATGGCATACATTATAAACGATTTAAACACGTTATACATAAATTCGCATTTTTATTTAGGTATTATTCGTTTGGCGTGGTGAGTTTATATGAAGTTGGGTTTTCTGGGCATTCATGAAATCCACACATGACTATCAGCGAAATGATGTTCGCAATAATTAAAATTGCCATCATTACAAATAAGGTATGAGTTAATTTAGGATAGTGCATATTCTTGGTGGAGGGTGGCTGATATTGACGATCGACGCCCAGAAATATGGTCGTAAACACAATCACACACATGGAAACAATAAATGACCATGTATATAGATGTAATCCTAAAAATGGGGTTCCATAAGTCCCCGTCCCCGGCACCACATGGAGGGCAATTTGTCGTAACGCTACAAAACTAGTGAATAAAGCGGCTAAAATAACCAATGCATAATGACTGGGACGTAACCCAAAACGTAGGTTCAGCAAAAAGCCAAACGCCATACTAAAGAAACCAATTCTTTGTAACAAACAGAGGGGACAGGGCAATTCATTCAGCACAAATTGAAACACAAAAGCCATGAGTAAGGTTAAAAAAATACCTAACACCTCGAGTATATTCAGTCCTTCCATCACATCTATCAACGGAATTTTTTTCATCTCAAAAAAACCTCTTACGTCGATTGTTGTCCATTGCTGTCGCGAAACAACAGTTCGAAAGCTAAAGCTGTAAATTCAAACGGGTCGTCATATCTTGAATAAAATTGACGATGGAAATTAAAAGCGTAATGATAAAGAGGGTGAACGCAATTTTTCTCTGATTAAACCATGCGAATACTGTCGCTGCCAATAAAATAACGAAAATGATGAGTAATATCATATTAAATGCCTATCCATCTCTGTCATCTTACAGAGGTTCATATATTCGCTTCTTTACTTAACATCATGACTTCTCTATTCAGAGAAAAGTTTAAAACAATTCTTATCACCACAATGCCGGCTAAAATGCCTAAAGAATAATAATCTGGCGCCGTGGTGGTACCAATCAGATCCGCTGCAACAATAAATTCTAAACCAAGCGTTAAATTCCTTGCTAACGTGAGGTGAATCATATTCATCCCTTGAGCGAGCGACATTTCGGCGGCCATATTCTTCTTAAAATATAATTTCGTAAAACTGTAAAGCGCGATGAGAACGCCTGCCAAAATCACTAGGCTGCCAATCAATGAAATGGCGCCTTCTATAATTCGTAAAATCTGGTGTAAATCGGTGAGATCCACAACATTCCCTTCCTTCGATATAGGCTCATCAACTCATTCAATCAAATCTATTTAACTTACCTATATCACAGTATAGCAAGGAATCACTTATGTATTTCAGTTGTATTTCAGTTCATTACTGCCCTATCTAGCTTTCACCATCGACCTTGCACCATCGATTGAGTTCTTTTCAGGCCTTTGTTACCATCCCCCACTGACCCTCTTAAGAAGGTTTTTATATTTATAGGGCGATTAGCTCAGCGGTAGAGCACTGCCTTCACACGGCAGGGGCCAGTGGTTCGATCCCACTATCGCCCACCAAAATCACACCTTCAATACGCGTCGCAAAGCCAGCCAATCGCGTAATCCCAAATCGGGTTCAAACGCACGCATATCTTGTGCTGCTTGTTCGCACACTTCTCTGGAAGGTATCACTAACTCACCGCCACTGGCTCCTAATCCCGCTAAAGCCGCGCATTGCACTTTACAAGCTTGCTCGAGATAATAGGCATAGAAAAAAGCTTCCTGAATGGTTTTTCCGCAAGTTAACGTCCCGTGATTCCGCAATATCATTGCAAAATTTTGGCCTAAATCCCTTGCCATCTCACTCCCATGTATTTCTGGCTCTAATGCAAGCGCATTATAGTTGTGATAGCTTAAACGATTATAAAAATGAAAAGAAAATTGGCTAAGAGGTAATAATTCTTGAGATTGTGCAGACACCGCAACACCCGCTGTCGTATGCAAATGAAATACAGCATTCACCTCCGGACGTGCTTTATAAATAGCGCTATGGATAATATAACCGGTTTTATTATATTGATATTCTGATCCTTCTAACACTTCTCCTTCAAAAGAAACTCTTAACAAACACTCGGGCGTGACTTCTCTGAACAAATATCCAAAGGGATAGATTAAATAACTTTGGGTACCCGCATTTTGTTCCCTGCCCGCCCTATGTTCAATATCCGAACTTTGTTTCATGCCCAGACTTAAGCCATCTGGCACTCGGAGCGATAAATGCGTATACGTTAAATCGTCCATCTGCAAAAATGCGAGAATTTGATAAGCAGCCGCCAATGATGAACGCAGATCTTCAATTTTCATATCATCTTCATATCTATTTTCATAATAAAGACACTTTAAAAAATTTCGACAACCCCAAATAACCCTAGTGAATGTTAATCCTAGATAAATCTGTGGACGGCCCCGGCTAAGATACCATAACAGGCAACCTGGCCTAAGATACCATAGCGGACAGCCCAGCGAGCAGTCTTATTCTCCGATATTTCTCGATTGATTGCTTGCAAATCTCGATTTAAGCTAGGAAGATAAATTTTTATTATTCTATCTAGGATTGACAATAGTCTGATCCCACTGGAAAATGTAGGTCCTTAATCGCTTTTGCTATCACACCGAAAACATCAAAGAAATGGATGAGTGGAGGGTGGAGGGTGGAAGCAAAAAGCGATGAAATATGAAACAAGGCTATGGCTATGTAGCTCAGCTGGTTAGAGCGCGGCACTCATAATGCTGAGGTCGGTGGTTCGAGTCCACCCATAGCCACCAGTTTTAAAAGATGCGCCACAAGCACATTTCAAGTACAAATTAAGTACTGATATTTCGGATAAAACTCGATATGAAAGCAATGCAATCCATGAAATCCTCTCAATCCAAGAAGCCTATGAAAACCGTCTACATTAAAACCCAGGGCTGTCAGATGAACGAATACGACTCTCGTCGTTTGTTTGAATTATTGAAGACAACCCATGGATTAGATCAAGTCGAAAATCCTGAAGATGCAGATTTATTGTTATTAAACACCTGCGCTATTCGTGAAAAAGCAGAGGAAAAAGTATTTTCGGAATTAGGACGTTGGCGCAATTTAAAGGAGAAACGACCAGATGTCGTTATTGGCGTCGGTGGTTGTGTGGCCAGTCAAGAAGGTGAGGAACTGCAAAAACGCGCGCCTTATGTTGATCTTGTGTTCGGACCACAAACGCTACACCGTTTACCCAATCTGATTGCACAATTGACTAAAACCAAAAGCCCTCAAATCGATATTTCGTTCCCAGAAATTGAAAAATTTGATCGTCTTCCCGATCCCATCGCAGAAGGTCCTTCCGCCTATGTTTCCATTATGGAAGGATGTAACAAGTATTGTAGTTTTTGTGTCGTGCCTTATACCCGTGGAGAAGAAATTCATCGTCCCTTCGACGATATCTTACATGAGGTTGTCACTTTAGCAAAACAGGGCGTGAAAGAAATCACTTTGCTGGGCCAGAATGTCAATGCTTATCGCGGGAAAATGCATACTGGAGAAATTGCAGACCTCGCTTTATTAATTCATTATATTTCGGTAATGGATGAAATCGAAAGGATTCGTTTTACTACCTCCCACCCACTTGAATTTTCTGACAGCCTCATTCAAGCCTATGCCGATATTCCAAAATTAGCGAATCATCTGCATCTGCCCCTTCAAAGTGGTTCAAATCGCATTCTTGGATTAATGAAACGCGGTCACAGTGTTGAAGAATATAAAGAAAAAATAGCAAAACTGCGTGCAGTCCGTCCAGATATTAGTATCACCTCCGATTTTATCGTGGGATTCCCCGGTGAAACGGATGCGGATTTTGAAGCCACACTAAATCTCGTTCAAGAAATTAATTTTGATCAATCCTACAGCTTTATCTATAGTAAACGCCCCGGAACTCCCGCCGCTCTCATTCCAGATCCCATCTCTCATGAAACTAAAAAGGCCCGTTTGAATATTTTGCAAGCGCGTTTGACACAACAAGCCGCGGCTTTCAGTCAAGCGTTGCTAGGCACAGAACAAACTGTCCTGGTGACCGGTCCTTCACCCAAAGATCCGAGCAAATTATCTGGACGTATAGACAGTTATCGAATCGTGATATTAAATGATGCGACACCCAACTTAATCCAATCCGCTGGTCATTCTGCCGATTCTACCCATTCTGCCCATTCAGTTTCTCGTTCTATCCAACCACCGGCAACCGGAAGCTTCGGAAGAGTAAAAATTACCGAGCTCGGGACATACACACTACGAGGAGAATGGCTGGGATAAGTGGTTAGCACCCCATCATCACTCATCACCTTCTCTACATTTTTCTATGAAAACCTTCCCAAAGTCTCGCAATTCAGTTATGCTTATAGGTAGGTAGGTTACCGCTTAAGCGGTTTTTAAGTAATCATTTGAACGAACAAATACATAAGTCCGATATCACCCTCACGCTTGCCCCATTCGACAACCGTAGGCTTGTTAATTTATGCGGTCGATTTGATGAACATCTTCGTCAAATTGAAAAACAACTCAACATAGAAATTTCCAATCGCGGTAATGTCTTCCAATTAACGGGATCCCCAGAAAACATTCAGCTGGCGAGTCAAGTGTTAAAGTATCTCTATCATGAAACCAGCCTAGGCATAGAATTAACGCCTCAGGAAGTGCATTTGGCATTAAAACAACATGGGATGATTTCCGGAGATAAACATTTGGCGTCCGCTTCCTCCTCTGGTTTCGAACTGATTCTAAAAACAAGAGGGGGTGAAATTAGGCCTCGCTCTCACAATCAAGCAGTTTATCTTAAAAATATTCAAACGCACGATGTGAATTTCGGAATAGGGCCCGCAGGCACCGGAAAAACTTTTCTTGCAGTTGCCGCAGCCGTCGCAGCATTAGAACAAGAAAAAATTCGACGCATTTTACTCGTACGTCCTGCAGTAGAGGCGGGTGAGCGTCTCGGTTTTTTACCCGGAGATTTAAGTCAAAAAATTGATCCATATCTTAGGCCCTTGTACGATGCGTTATATGAAATGCTGGGTTTTGAAAAAGTGAACAAATTAATGGAACGACAGATTATCGAGATTGCCTCTCTTGCTTACATGCGTGGTCGCACTTTAAATGATGCTTTCATTATTCTCGATGAAGGACAAAATACGACGGTTGAACAAATGAAAATGTTTTTAACACGAATGGGATTCAGTTCAACCGCTGTCATCACTGGCGATATCACTCAAGTGGATTTGCCCAGGGGAAAACTGTCCGGGTTAAAACAAGTTGTTGGTATGTTGCAAGCCGTACCGGGTGTAAGTTTTACTTTCTTTCAATCCACAGATGTCATTCGTCATCCCGTCGTGCAAAGAATCATTGAAGCTTACGCAGAGCATGATATAAAAATACAACAGGAAAAAGGAGAGGATACCTAAGTGAGTATCGATTTAGAATTACAAATTGCAAGCTCCATACAAACTCTACCCCACCCTGCTCAATTTAGAGAATGGGTCAGTGCAACCTTATGGCAACGGATTGAAACAGCAGAACTCACCATTCGTATTGTCGATGAAGATGAAATCATCGCCCTTAATCAGCAATACCGAAAAAAAACGGGTTCAACCAACGTATTATCTTTTCCTTATGAAGCGATACCCGGCGTCGCTTCGAGATTTTTAGGTGATATCGTGATTTGTGCCCCGATTATTGAAAAAGAATCCAACGAACAACAAAAACCACTCTTGGCACATTGGGCACATATGGTGGTTCACGGCACGCTGCATTTGTTGGGGTACGACCACCAAACAGATGAAGAAGCCGTCGAAATGGAAAGCACTGAAACAGACATTTTATTAAAACTTGGTTTCCAACCCCCTTATGGAGAGACAATCACACCATGAATGACGAACTATCCACTTCTACTTCCAGCACCCAGCGTTCTTGGCTAGAAAAATTAGGCCAAGCCCTGGGGGGTGAGCCACGAGATCGACATGAGTTGCTTGAAATATTACGAGACGCGACCGAAAGACAATTGTTAGATCCCAGATCTTTAGACATGATTGAAGCAGTCCTAGAAGTACCGCAGTTACGTGTTCGAGATATCATGATTCCACGATCTCAAATGGTGGTCATCGAAGAAGACATGTCTTTAAAATCAATTTTACCGATTGTGATGACCACCGTACACTCCAGATTTCCAGTGATTGGCGATAATAAAGATGAAGTACTTGGCATTTTACTTGCAAAAGACTTACTGTCCCATGCTTTTGATGAAAATAAACCCTTTAAAATTAAAGAAATTTTAAGGCCTGCGGTATTTGTTCCCGAAAGTAAGCGCTTAGATGTGCTGTTACAAGAATTTCGATTAAATCGAAATCATATGGCCGTTGTCGTCGATGAATATGGGGGTGTTACCGGATTAATTACCATCGAAGATGTGTTAGAACAAATTGTCGGTGATATTGAGGATGAATATGATACTGACGACGCTCAATATATTCGAAAATATAATGAAAATAGTTTTGCCGTTCGTGCCTTAACCCCGATTGAAGATTTCAATGAATATTTTGCTACCAAAGCACTCGAAGATAAAGAAGCTGATACCATTGGAGGTTTGGTGCTTCGCGAGTTTGGTCATCTGCCAAAACGGGGTGAAAGCATCGAAATATCAAAGTTTCGTTTCAAAGTTTTACGCGCGGATAACCGACGAATTTATTTGTTGCAAGTGACATTACTACCCGCTAAAAACGCGTAAAAGTCTACGCACTGTCTGGGAAACGCTTAATCGCTTAATAACTAATGGTCGGATTGCTTAAATTACTCATTACATTTTATTATATTATCTTAAAAAAACTTGGGTAATTTTTTTTGCCGTCGCTGCTTGTCTTTCTCTCTCAATCTCGCTCAATGTGTCTTCTAGCAAGGTTGCGATTTCTTGTTTTTCTGCATCCGATCGATGAGGGCTTCTACTCAGCAAATACCCGAGCACAGAGCGCCTGTTCTCTCTAAAATTTTCCAAGGTTTCATATTTCCAACCTGTGGTGGGGGATGCGCCTTGTTGGATCAAATGTCTTATGAGCCGTGGGCTCCCTTTTATTAAAGCAATATCCAGCGGGTATTCGTTGGTAGATCCCACTCTTATGTTAATATAATGCGGCGGGATATCCCCCATGGATTTGAGTTCTTTCAAGGTCTGAATGATAGTGTGCTCTAACAAAGCAAGTTTTTCTTTAAAATGAGTTTCTGCTGGATTCAGTTTGGAGATTTCTGTGATCGCAGCGTAGAAAGAATCTCGCTTTTTTTCTCGCGTCAAAATCGTTTGAGTAAAATATTCAGAATATTGTTTTTCAAGAAAATTTCTTAACAAGGCGGCTATTTCCAAATTATCTTTGTCTCCTCTCGCCGCTCTCGTTCTTGCACAATGCAAAATTCTGTCAAACATTTTTCTTGTTTCACGCGCTTCAATTTTAGGACTCAGTTTATGCCGCAATCTTAATTCATGTTTCAGAATTTTGTTTAGAAAAAACTCGATAATTTCTTTGGAAGATTTCTCAAAAGCTTTAAACAAAATTTCTTCATCTATTTCTCCAATATGTAAATTTAAAAAAAGACTTTGGATCTTCGGTAAACGATTATTCTCTAATGCTTGATCCAAAACATGACCTGCGCTTTGTTCCACAAGCCCTCGGTGAGACTCAAAAATAATGGGCATCAATCCTTGTTCTTCAAAAAATAACACCCCTCTTTCATGACACTCACGGAGACTTCTTGTTTTTATAAGTTCTCTATCATAGAACCTCAATTCAAAATGGCTGTCTTTTATTGCCCCGAAAAGTTTTTCTACCTGATTCCCAACCCTTATCGCCAGAACGAAATTGTTTGGCCCCAAAATACTGGGGATGATGCAATGATCAAACTCTTTGAGATTTTTTAAGTGATGATTAAAATTTCTCTCAATAAAAGCGATGCGTTGTTCATTTTCTTCTTCAGGAATTTCTTCTAATTGTGTCAAAGCCTCTTCAGGTAAGGCTAACAATTTCAAGGATTTTTTCCATTCAGCCTTTAGTGCAAGTAAACAATCTTCTTTGTTCGCAACACCCATATCCAACCTCTTATCCTCTTATAAATGAGCCCTAAAAAGGGTTTTATAATGGCTTAGACATTGGTTCTGCATTAAAATTATTTAGATTTTAAAAATTTTTTATTCGAAGTGTATATGCAATAAAAAAACGAAACTTCACCCCCGGCCTTTTGTGCGATTAGAATAAAATTTAGCATTCTGTTCAATAAAATCCACAATTTTACCGGCAACGTCGACGCCGGTGGTTACCTCAATCCCCTGTAAACCCGGTGAAGAATTGACTTCTAAAACCACCGGCCCATGGTTTGAACGGAGAATATCTACCCCCGCCACATTCAGGCCCATAATTTGAGCGGCTCTCACCGCTGTCGAACGTTCCTCCGGTGTAATTTTAACAACACTTCCGATACCCCCACGATGAATGTTGGATCTAAATTCGCCTGCTTTCGCTTGACGTTTCATGCTAGCCACAACTTTTCCACCCACCACAAAACAACGAATATCACTGCCTTCCGCTTCTTTAATAAACTCTTGAACTAAAATGTTTACTTTTAATCCTGTAAAGGCACGCATCACACTTTCAGCCGCTTTTGGCGTTTCCGCCAACACAACGCCCATGCCTTGTGTTCCTTCTAACAACTTGATGACCACAGGACTGCCTCCCACCATTCGAATCAGATCCTGGGTGTCGTCTGGTGTATGTGCAAAACCAGTGTTGGGTAAGCCGATGCCTTTTCGAGCCAATAGTTGTAAAGAACGCAATTTATCCCGTGAACGTGAAATTGCGACAGATTCGTTCACAGAAAACATTCCCATCACTTCGCACTGTCTCAATACAGCGGTGCCATAAAAAGTAATGGAAGAACCAATGCGAGGTATGACTGCATCATATTTTTCTAATGGTTTTCCTCTGTAATGAATAGAGGGTTTATGGGTTGCGATGTTCATATAACAGCGCAAAGTATCAATGACATGTACGACATGCCCACGGTCAGTCGCGGCTTCTACCAACCGTGTAGTGGAGTATAATTTTGGATAACGCGAAAGAATGGCAATTTTCATGCTGGGGACATTTGCATCTTTTGATTTATTTTTTTGAGAAGGTTCTTCGTCGTCTGGTTTATTTTCTACTTCCAAAATAATCTCCAATGACAAAAGAAGCGATCGGTAACAAGCCAGTGCGGCAAATTTCCATTAAAATATCGCCGCATTTCTGTTCATACAGCCAAACACCGATGCTTAAAACAAAAAATGCAAAAATACCTTTCAGTACCCATTTTGCAAACTGTAATCTATCGAAAGGGGTGATATCTCGAACTTTGGGGCTTAATACTGCTTCCTGTTCATCCCCTAAAGCTTCTATATCTTCCCTCAGTCCCGAACGAACGCTTTGACTCTTTCGATCTGTGGTCACTTCCATGTGCCGTGCAATGCCTTACGTGTTGTAATCTTTGCTAAATCCGGGAACCAGCAATTCCTGTTGCTGCCCACTTGAGTTGACGATGTAAATCTTCCCACCATTAGTCAGTGTAGACGCCAGAACATCAATCACATCTACCGCTAATTTTATCGCAGTGGTTCGATTAGGTAAATCTCCCATTTCTTGAATACGCTGAACCTTATTAAGGGTGGCGTCGCTGATATTCATTTGAACTAAATGCTTGGTTGTCATATCCAGCTCCTTTCCTTTCACTCATTCATATCTAATAATGCATAATGCTTTTATCATTATGGCGTAATTATTTTTACATTACAAGATAATATATAGATTCTATTATAAATCATTGCTAGACAATGGAAAAAAGAAAAGATACGCTTCTGCTTGAGGGGAGTATAATAGCAGATTTATCATTGTTTATAGGTCAAATCTATGCTTAATCATCCATTGGATATCAGAGCCCCCAAAGGGTTTTTATTCAGCCGCTTAAGCGCCTTTATCGCGGGCTGTTTTTTACCATTGGCGTTTGCCCCTTTTGATATTTGGCCTTTTGCGATTGCTTCCCCTGCTATCCTTTCCTGGTTTTGGCATAAAGCGATTCATCCAAAACATACTTTTATTCTCGGTTTTATTTTTGGCTTTGGTTTTTTCGGCATGGGTGTTTCCTGGGTGTATGTGAGCATTCATGAATTTGGTAACACCGATCCGCCTTTGGCAGTTTTTATTACTTTATTGTTTATTATCAGTCTGTCTTTGTTTTTAGCAGCGCAGGGTTATTTTTTTAAGCGTTTTTTTAAAGGAGAACGTCTATCGAGTTATCTCTTAGGTTTTCCTGCCATTTGGGTATTATTTGAATGGATCCGAAGTTTTCTTTTTGGAGGTTTTCCTTGGCTTTATTTAGGCTATGCGGGATTAAACACACCTTTGCGTGGCTATGCGCCTTGGCTCAGTGTTTATGGCGTCTCTTTTGCGTTTTTAGTCTCGGGGGGGTTATTGCTCTCGCTATTACAAGAAAAAATGAAAATAAAAAAAAGATTACTGCTTGGTGTTCTGATTTTATGGATCCTGCCTGCATTGCTCACGCATATGAATTATACAACGAGTTTACAGCCCACCTATACCGTCAGTTTAGTGCAAGGCAATGTTGCGCCACTGGATAAATTTGCCTCAGAAGATCCCCTTCAAGCAGTGGAAAAAATATATGTACGTTTAACTGAATCAAATTGGAATAGTGATCTTATTTTATGGCCTGAAAATGCAATTCCATTGCCTTTGCCTTACGCTGAACCACTGATTGCACAGTTAAATAAGCGTGTCGCAACACACAATACAACGCTTGTCACCGGGATCCAAACCATCATTAACAATAAAGATTATTATAATTCACTGCTCACCATAGGATCACAATCTGGCATCTATCATAAGCGCCATTTAGTCCCGTTCGGTGAATATTTACCTCTCGATAATTATCTGCGAGGACTCATTAATTTTTTTGATATTCCCATGTCTAATTTTATTGAGGGGCCTGATACACAAGCACCCATAAAAATGAAAAACATTACCTTAGCCCCCTTAATTTGTTATGAAATTGATTATCCTGAACTTGTGCGTTCCACCGTTCGTGGCACAAATGCCATCGTTAATTTGAGCGAAGATGGTTGGTTTGGAAAATCTATTGGCCCACATCAACATTTGCAAATTGCGCAAATGCGCGCTTTAGAAACGGGTCGCTATGTATTACGGGCCACGACCAGTGGTATCACAGCCATTGTTACTCCAGACGGGGCTTTGCAAGCAGAAGCCCCCCCATTTGAGGCAACTGTTTTAAATGGAACATTTAAACCGAGAGAAGGCGAGACACCTTGGATGATCGTGGGATTATGGCCTTTTATTATTTTATTATTACTTGCTTTTCTTTTGCCCGGTAGGGTAACAACCCTTTACGCATTCAAGATTCGTAAGTCTAAGCGTAACTAGTTGTCCGTCCAATAAATTTTTCCGTAGGAAAAATTTATTGGACGGACAACTATCCCGAGCATCAGCGAGGGATCTGGTTGAATCGAAGTCAGGCATCGGGAAAAACTTATTTGACGGAGTACCAGAAGAAATCATCAAGCGTTTCATGCCTCCAGCGAGCTAAAACGTCCTTTAATGTTTTCCCAATTCATGCTGCCCACCATCACACCAAATATCACGAGCACGCAGGCCACAATCAGCATGTACGACATGGGTTCTTTGCCGCTCATCACCAATAAACCCATGGAAAGCACGGGGGTAAAATAAGCCATCACCCCGAGTAATTTAAGATTGCCTTTTTGTGTTGCATACCCCCAGAGCAAATAAGCAAGACCGGAGGACAATCCTAACAATGCAACCAAGCAACTTTCTTTTAAGCTTGGCATTACCCAAATTTCAACTCGAAAATGTAAAATTAAGGCAATAATCGCACCAATTCCACAATACATACCCACTAATTCTATGGGTGTTTCGCGATACAAACGATTAATAATGGTATAAAGACTCCAGATGATGGCCGCAGTAAAGGCGAAAAAATAACCTGGCATGTAATTTTTCTGCAACCCTAATAATCCATCCCCACCTGTCAGCAATAAAAATACACCGATAAAACCAAGCAGTCCACCAATAATATGCGGCCAGGTAAATTTTTCACGGGGTAAAAATCCAGAAAAGAGGATCACCAAAAAAGGCCAGAGATAATCGATAAAATCAACATGTGCAGGCGGTGCGTATTTAACGGCGGTGAGATAGGCAACATCGCTACCACAAACCCCTATCACGCCCACCACCCAAACCAATAAAGGTTGTTTTAAAAGATGCCATTTTTTGGTGAGGGTCAAACGAATGGCCATGGCAAAAAAACAAGTACCAAACATTAAGAATAGGGTTTGAAAAATGGGCAAATTTAGGAGAAGTTCTGAAACGGTCCAAGCGTATAACGACCAGACAATCAGCGCCCCACAACCGATGGTTGTCGAGAACTTGGTATCATCACTTCTGACTTCTGCCATCTCATCCAATCCCCCATATACTGTGAGGTGGTATTCTAACATACCCCCCTAAAAACAACAAGGCATTATGCGGCAAACGATGAAAAAAAACTAGGCTTTTTTAGTTTAGAGATTGCCGAGTTCTTTGCACTTTGATATGCTAAAAAATGAAAATTGGTCGTAGTTGGTGCATTATGGAATCACAATATCATCCGCAAAAAATTGAAGAAGAAGCGCAAGAATATTGGCAAAAACATCAGAGTTTTAGTGTCGTTGAAGACCCCCTGAAAGAAAAATATTATTGCCTCTGCATGTTCCCCTACCCGAGTGGCAGTTTACACGTGGGCCATGTGCGTAATTACACTTTGGGGGATGTGATTACACGTTTCCAACGGATGCTCGGCAAAAATGTCTTGCAACCCATCGGTTGGGATGCATTTGGGTTACCTGCCGAAAATGCTGCTATCCAACGCAACATTCCACCCGCTGAATGGACTTACCAAAACATCGATCACATGAAGCAACAATTGAAAAGATTGGGATTTGGCTACGATTGGAATAGAGAGATCACCACTTGTCGTCCTGAGTATTACCATTGGGAGCAATGGCTTTTTATTAAATTGTACGAAAAAGGCTTGGTGTATAAAAAAAATGCGATTGTCAATTGGGATCCCGTCGATCAAACCGTACTTGCAAATGAACAAGTGGTGAATGGTCGAGGCTGGCGATCGGGCGCGGTGGTAGAACGCCGTGAAATTCCACAGTGGTTTTTGAAGATTACCGCTTATGCTGAAGAATTATTAAATGATCTTGAACTTCTCACAGGATGGCCTGATCAAGTGCGTACCATGCAACGAAATTGGATAGGGAGAGCTGAAGGCGCAATTATCCAATTTCCCCTCGTGGGCCAAGCAGATAATATACATGTTTTTACCACGCGACCAGATACCTTGATGGGCGTTACCTATCTTGCGATTGCACCAGAACACCCCCTCGCCATCAATGCCGCTTATTCTAACCCAGAACTCCAAGGCTTTATTGCAGAATGCCGTAAAGTAAAAGTCGCAGAAGCTGAGTTTGCGACCATCGAGAAAAAAGGCATGAAGACGGGGATTGAAGCCTTTCATCCCATCACCAACGATTATCTTCCCGTGTTCGTCGCAAACTATGTGATCTCTGAATATGGCAGTGGCGCTGTCATGGGTGTGCCGGCACACGATCAACGCGATTTTGAATTTGCCAAAAAACATCATCTTCCCATAAAACAAGTGATTAAACCCCTCGAATCGAGGGAGAATCCTACCGATGTCAACCTAGGCGCCTTTACTGAAAAAGGTATTTTAATTCATTCTGGAGCCTATACTGGCATGCATTCGAGTCAGGCAAGTCAAGCCATCATTAAAACCTTAGAAGAAAAAAATTTAGGGCATAAAGAAATTCATTGGCGTTTACGTGATTGGGGCGTTTCACGACAACGTTATTGGGGAAGTCCTATTCCAATGATAAACTGTCCAGACTGTGGGACAGTCCCCGTTCCAGACAAAGATCTCCCCGTCGTGTTACCCGAAAATGTTGTATTTGAAGGCGTTGGATCGCCTTTAAAACGAATGCCCGAATTTTATAAAACGAAATGCCCTCGATGTGGTCTTTCCGCCGAACGAGAAACAGATACTTTCGATACCTTTGTTGAATCTTCTTGGTATTATGCGAGATTTGCTTGTCCGGACCAAATGAAACGCATGTTTGATGAACGTGTTGACTATTGGCTGCCTGTAGACCAATACATTGGGGGCATCGAACATGCCATCTTGCATTTACTTTATGCACGTTTCTTTCATAAAGCCATGCGCGATCTCAAACTTATCAAAAGTGATGAGCCATTTCAGCATTTATTAACACAGGGCATGGTTTTAAAAGATGGCGCAAAAATGTCTAAATCTCTGGGCAATACCGTCGATCCGCAAGCTTTAATCGATCGCTATGGGGCAGATACAGTCCGATTATTTTTAATGTTTGCCGCCCCCCCCGAACAAACTTTAGAGTGGTCTGACGCCGGCGTAGAAGGCGCATTCCGTTTTTTAAAACGCGTTTGGCAAATAACGCTGACTCATATTGAAAAAAGAAATGACCCTTTGCCAGAAACGTCTAGCGATAACATCGATACCCGCGGTACTTTTCGTCATCGTTGCTATACTCTGCTTCAAAAAGTAACCGACGACATGGGCAGACGTCATACCTTTAATACAGCAATCGCAAGCATGATGGAATTGCAAAATGAATTGAGCCGATTCCAAGTGAAAACCCAAAACGATCGCGCATTGGTTCAAGAAGCATTAGAAGTGCTTCTAAAAATGCTTTCACCTATCGCACCGCACATAACACATGCTTTATGGCAAGCATTGGGGCACACCACTCCAATGATTGACGAAAAATGGCCAGTTGTGGATCAATCTGCACTGGTACAAAATACCGTGGAAATGACCATTCAAATTAATGGAAAACATCGTGGAAAAATGACCATTGCATTTGATGCAAACGAAGACACCATTAAAAAAACGGCCTTAAGTCTTGAGAATGTACAACGCTATCTTCAGGGAAAAAATCCTGATAAAATTGTGATTGTTCCAAAGAAACTGATAAGTATCGTGGTAAAATAAAGTGAGAATTCAACTGAGTTTCATTCGTTTTGCATTAGGAATGATGGCCTTATTGTGCTTGATGAGTTGCGGGTTTCATTTGCGAAGCGCCTTCAATATTCCCCCCGAGCTTAAAATCTTGAAAATAACCCCCAACCAACCTTATGAACCTTTTCAGCGCGTTCTAAGAAAAACTTTGATACAAAATGGGATTATGATTGTGGATTGCGAACCCGGGGAAAACGCCACCACTCCCTATACCCTACAACTCTTGAGCATTAATTTTGTCGAACGCCCGGTCGCCTATGGTTCGGATGTTCAGGTAAATCGAGCCACTTTACAATTAAATGTCACGTATGAAATTGTCGATGCAAAATGTTGCATCGTTATCCCCAAAAGATGCATCCAGGTAGAACGCGACTTAAGCATTGTACCTAATTCGGTATTAGGAACCGAACATGAAAGAGCGAATGTACAGGCGGAACTCTACCAAGATGCCGCGACCTTATTAATTCGACAATTATCCAGTATTTGCGTAACCCGTTGACGATAACCACATGCGTATTCAACCTAAAGATTTATCTTTGCACCTCACCCGGGGATTGGCTTCCATTTATTTTATCTGGGGTGAAGAACCATTACAACGAATCGAAGCACTGGATGCGATTCGTGCGGCGGCCAAAAAACAAGGATTTTTAGAGCGTGAAGTGATTGAACTCACGTCTGTAAAAGATGACGATGCTTTACATGCGATTTTAAATACACCTTCTTTATTTACACAAAAACGATTGATAGAATGTCGATTAAAGGAGGTAAAAAACACCAAAATAATGCAAGAGATTTTAATGAATGCGTTGCTTAAACTGCCTCCCGATATTTTATTCGTTATTTTCTATCCAGATAAATTGGATAGTACAACTATGAAAAACGCTTGGTTTGTCACTTTAGAGCGCATGGCGATAACCGTGGTCTCAAACCCGATTCCTCAAAACAAATTTACCCACTGGTTACAAGAACGCGCAAAGCAGCAAGGCATTCCGCTTACCCCAGAGGCACTCAGTTATGTGGCTGAACGCACCGAAGGCAATTTAGTGGCTGCCCATCAAACCTTAGAAAAAATTGCATTGTTGCAAACATGTGCTTTGCCCCAGCTCACCAAAGTCATGATTTGGGAAAATCGCCATTCGGTCTTTGAGCTGGGGGATGCCCTCTTACAAGGTGCATATACGAGAACTTTTCGAATTTTAGACAGTCTAAAAAATGAAGGGATAGAACCATCCCTCGTATGTTGGGCAATCACAAGAGAGGTGAGAAATTTGATACCCCTTGCGGAAACATTGGAGAAAGAAGGCCGTTTAAACGACGCGATGATGGAAGCCTTTCGAGTTTGGAAACAAAGACGGCAGCTCGTATCCAGTTTCCTCCAAAAATGCCCTCTTCCCACATTATATGATATTTTCGCACGAGCCAAAAACGTGGATACCTGTATCAAAACAGAACCCCTAAAAAAGACATGGCAGGCGTTGCAAGACTTGTGTCATCACTTCTGTTGTTTAGGAGCTCATCCATGACCGAACGTCTAAAAACCATTGGAATTTTTGGAGGCACTTTTGATCCCATTCATTGCGGCCATTTAAGAGCTGGTTTAGAAATCTATGAAACCCTATCATTGAATGAAATGCGTCTTATTCCGGGAAAACATCCCCCACATCGCAGCACACCCAAGGCTTCACCCGAACACAGACTGAATATGGCTCGGCTCGGAATACAGGGCAGCCCCTTGCAAATAGATGATTGCGAAATGCGTCGTGAAGGGCCTTCCTATTCCATCGACACCTTGATGGCACTGCGGCGCGAATATCCAAAAGCTTCTCTTTGCATGGTAGTGGGGGTAGATGCTTTTCTTGGGCTCACTTCCTGGTTTCAATGGGAAAAGTTTATTCAGCTCGCCAATATCATTGTGATGTATCGAGCGGGTTGGTCTTTACCAAAAACTGGCATCACCGCTGAATTGTTGCAATCCCATGCGTTAGCTTCTAAAAATCTCGATCAAGTCACTTGTGGTTACATTTTAACTCAGAAAATTACCACGCTAGAAATTTCTGCTTCCCAAATTCGAAACCTAATAGAACAAAAACGATCCCCTGCTTTTTTATTACCTAAATCAGTGCATGAATATATTCAACAAAATAAATTATACGGTTATGATGAGAATGATACGATGACTCCAAAGGAGGATGTACATCTATGATGACAGTAAAAACCTTAGTATTGCAAGTACTCGATGATCTCAAAGCAATCAACGTGCGTATCATCGATGTGCGCGGTTTAACAACTATTACGGACTATATGATTATCGCTACAGGTAATTCGAATCGACATGTGCGCGCCATCGCAGAAACACTGATACGCAAGGCAAAAGAAAATCATTTTCCACCCATAGGCGTGGAGGGAGCGAATGCTGCAGAATGGGTATTAATTGATCTGGGCGATGTCGTTTTGCATGTCATGTTGAGCGAAACCCGATCATTTTACAATCTTGAAAAACTTTGGGGGACAAAAGACGAGCTTAGCCTTGGCTTAGCCCCTGTTGCATGATGATAAGATAATGCGATTCCATATTATTGCTGTTTCACAAAAAATGCCCGCCTGGATAAATACTGGGTTTTACGATTATCAAAAACGTTTCAGCAAAGCACATCCTTGTATTTTAACTGAAATCCCGCTTCAAAAAAGAACAAACATTCAGGTTCTAGAACAACAAATCAGCGCTGAAACTAAAAAAATTAAATCTAAAATAATTAAAGGCAGTAAAACGATTGCGCTAGACGTAAGAGGTAGCCTTTGGTCCACTGAAACATTGGCCGATCATATTGCGCGATGGCAGCAAGAAACCTCCACGGTGAATTTTTTGATTGGTGGCCCTGATGGGTTATCGCAAGAATGCTTAGCCTCTGCAGAAAAGCGATGGTCTTTGTCACCTTTAACTTTCCCACACCCCATAGTGCGAATTTTATTAATCGAACAACTCTATCGCGCAATTTGTATTTTAAAGGGACACCCCTATCATCGAGACTGAATTTTAGAATTATCCGAATAGGAGACATGACATCCAATGAAACATCAATTTTTTTATTCTATATTTTAAGTAAAATATAAATTTGCTTGATAAAATATGAGTAATTTGTCAGAATATACAGGCTGTAGGTAGATTTTTTAAGGCAAGCAAAGGAGAGGGTCTATGTCAGCATCTATGAAGGATATGACGTCTTTGGTAAAAGGTCTTTTGGCGATTGGTCGAACAAAAGAATGGCTCATTGCGAAAGGTTATGCTAAAGACATTGTCGAAAGCGTACTTCGTGAAACTTCTCAGCCTGCCGAAGAAGCTGCCGCCCGTGCAAAAGATTACGAATCCAAAGTGGAAATTGAAAAAAGCGCAAGAATAACTGCCGAAGCCACGGCTAGCGCCGAAAAACAAAAAATGCTTGCCCTCACGGCTGAATTAGAAAGGGAAAGGGCTCTGGCTGCCGCTGAAAAACAAAGAATTTTGGCAATGATCGCGGAATTCGAAAGGGAAAAAACGGCCATAA